>Ga0256914_1000355_pt1 | contig 44807 bp, 30 predicted proteins | sample HulkmetaG_FD_191571 | JGI IMG/M metagenome (GOLD analysis project Ga0256914, IMG submission 191571) | Hydrothermal chimney microbial communities from Main Endeavour vent field at the Juan de Fuca Ridge, Pacific Ocean - Hulk | ecosystem: Environmental > Aquatic > Marine > Hydrothermal vents ...
ATCGCGCTTGCTGCGCATACTGGAACGGGAAGAGACTCGCCAGGCCATCCGCCAATCCCTGCAAAAGGAAAAGGCCTCTACTTCACCGCCGGCTCTGCCCACCCTGTACATCTTTGTGGACTTCAATCGCTTGCACGGCCGAGAGGATTGGTTGTACTATGAAATTATGCTTAGTGCCCTTCTTAGAGCCCTGGACAAATGGGTAGCGCAACACCAGGAACATCCTGTCCATACAGTAGTGGAACGCCTATACGAGCAAACTGTACAGAGTAAGGATTCTCTTCTGGCGCTTCGTTACCTGGAACGTGGTGTCGGACTCTTGGTTGAAGAATTTGCAGGCGGTGTGGTCTTTTTAATGGACGAAACAGACGCGACCATCCGTGAAGCTCCGGCTTCCTTTTTCCGTACACTTAAGGCACTTCGGGATGAGTACAAATATCGAGTGCGGTACCTGGTCTCCTTGCGGGACGAGATCGCTCGGATCCGGGAGAATGTAGACGACATTGAACCTTTTTACGAATATGTCACCCTGCACGTTTTCTACATTGGCCCCTATTCTTCCGATGATGCTGCTTACGTTTTGGAGACCCTGCTTGAGCGACACAAACAAACTTGGCCCCCTCAACTTATCCACAAAATCATCGACGTGTCGGGTGGACACCCCGGATTACTGAGAGAACTTCATGCTTGGGTTACCCACAACCAACGCTCGTTGCCTGAACAATTGGATGTCCTCTTGCGGGAAAGCCAGATCTGGGAAGAATGTGTGCGTCTCTGGCAAAGCCTGCACCGGGACGAACAACAGGCCCTTTACCAGATAGCAAATCGTGGAGATCTGACAGGCATTCCCATTGAAGTCGTGCGCATTCTCTCATCCAAGGGGCTGATTACGGTGGCGCATCCCTCTGCCCGGATTTTTTCCCCTCTCTTTGCCGCGTTTGCACGTCAGCACGCGGCTGGAGTCGAAAAGGGCATCAAAATTCAGGGTGGACGGGTTTGGGTGGATGGACGGGAAGTTGACCTGACTCGCTCAGAACTTAGATTGCTGGAGTATCTAGTTCACCATGCCGGCGAAGTGTGCAGTCGGGAGGACTTGATCCAGTACGTTTACAAAGAAGAATACGACTCCACTGGGGGTGATATTGCAGACATGCGCTTGGATTCCTTAATTTATCGGCTCCGGGAAAAAGTGGAGCCTGATCGTCGCCACCCCCGATACATTTTGACCATTAGGGGGCGTGGGTTCAAATATGCAGGCCCCCCTCGTTCTGGAGAACCGTAAAGGGTCTATATGCTAGATAGCCAGTTTGAAGAAATAGGCAGCCAGTAGGAGCGTCATAAGCACCAACAATCTACCTATGCACCCTTCGCCGCTGTCATCGTGACGGCTGGCTAAGGAAAAAATCAGCAGAATAGTGAGCCCTGCCCCGAGGCAGAAAGTCCCTGCCCCGAAAGCCAACAATTGTAGGAACTTTCCCATTTCGACCTCCTTTCATGTTGTGCCTAGGGGGCTAAGCCGTGGCACTCTTTACCAGGAGTGCCACGGCTTTTGGAACCGGCGGCGAGACACACCATTTTTAGATGTTCAACATCTTCTCTCACCCCCTTTCTGGGAAACAACCACATAGGTGTCCACTTTAGAGAGCAGATAAGTCGCGCCATCTACATTTGCCTCCAGAGCAACGCCTTCCTCTTCAAGATACCAGGCATACTCAACATTGGGAGCCGCCTACCACCTCCAACCGATTAAATCCTCAAGAATACAGTGATCATCCGTTTCCCTCCTTTCCTTGAGTTATAAAGTGACGGGGGAATTTACAGACTGCCGTTTTACAAAAGAGACCGAATTTGTACCAACTTCATGGCCACCTCCTTTCCTGTCCTTGTTTAGTGGGTTTGGGTTTAAACTCTCAAGTATTTTCTGACTTAACTCTACTACAACCCAATGCTGGGAACATGACACAAAGTTGGAAATTTTTTCGCAGAATATAGACAATTCCTTTTAGAATTGACCCTGCGTCCTCCCCAGTGCCTTCCTGTGTTTGCCGCTCTACGTCCCATGCGCTAATATGTGGCTATCCAACAGGAACAAGCCCATTGGACGAAGGACTCTGCCATGACACACACACGCACCGCCCTGCTTTCCGTCAGCGATAAACGCGGGATCGTGGATTTTGCCCGTGGGCTTCATGACCTGGGCTACACCCTTGTCGCCAGTGGTGGCACGGCCCGAACCCTCCAGGACGCGGGATTACCCGTCACACCTGTCAGTGACCTCACCGGCTTTCCGGAAATATTGGACGGTCGGGTTAAGACCTTGCACCCGGCCATACATGGCGGCATCCTTGCCCGACGCACTCCCGACCATCTGGCCGAACTTGCAAACCACGGCATTCGGCCCATCGATATCGTTGTCGTCAATCTCTACCCTTTTGAGGAAACCGTCGCGCGTGGGGATGTTACCCTGGAGTACGCAGTGGAGAACATTGACATTGGTGGCGTGGCACTGCTGCGGGCCGCAGCCAAGAATTTCTCCTATGTCACTGTGGTGTGTGACCCCGCGGACTACGCGTGGGTGGAAGAACGCCTGCGCGCGGGAGGGCTCAGCCAGGAAGAACGGCGCCGCCTCGCGGTGAAAGCCTTCCGTCACACCGCGGCCTACGACGCGGCCATTAGCACCTACCTGGGCGCTCTTTCGGATACCGCATCCCTGGACGCACGTACTCCTATTTTCCTGCGTCAGGTAGCGTCCCTGCGGTATGGTGAAAACCCCCACCAGCGAGCAGGACTTTACCTGCCCATCGGTGCCTCCCCCGCGTTCGAACAACTCCACGGCAAGGAGATGTCCTACAACAACTGGCTGGACCTGGACGGAGCCTGGCGGGCGGCTCAGGACTTTGATGAGCCTACTGTCGCCATTATCAAACACACCACCCCTTGCGGGCTGGCCTCAGCGTCCACCCTGGCCCAGGCCTACGAACTGGCCCTGGCATCTGATCCCATCTCCGCGTTCGGGTCCGTTATCGCGGTTAACCGCCCTTTGGACCTGGCAACAGCCCAGATGATGCGGGACCTGTTTATTGAAGTCATTGCCGCCCCTGACTTCGCTCCCGCTGCCCTGGAACTTCTGCGCCGTAAATCCCGTAACCTGCGCCTTCTGCGCGCGGTCGCGCCGGATGTGCGCGGGCTGCAATGGCGAAGCACCGTTGCGGGGTGGTTGGTTCAAACGCCCGATCAACTTGTGGAAGACCCCAGTACGTGGAAGGTGGTGACCGAGCGAGAGCCCACCTCCGAGGAATGGGAAAGCCTCCTTTTTGCCTGGCGCGCGGTGAAATTCGTCAAATCCAACGCGATTCTCTTTGCGCGTGGCAAGGCCACCGTAGGTGTTGGCGCGGGACAAATGAGCCGGGTAGATGCAGTGCGTATGGCCGCGTGGAAAGCGGGAGAACGGGCCCAGGGCGCGGTCATGGCCTCAGACGCGTTCTTCCCCTTCCCAGACGGCGTGGAAGTTGCGGCCGAAGCAGGCATCACCGCCGTGGTTCAGCCGGGTGGGTCCAAACGGGATGAGGACGTCATTGCCGCGGCCAATCGTCTGGGGCTGGCCATGGTCTTCACCGGTGTGCGCCATTTCCGTCATTAGCGTCTAAGGGGAAGGGCCAAGGAGCCGAGTCCCTCCTGCTGAAAACTCGGCCATCCAGCCCTCATGTTTACCCCAGCGGACTTGCCACCAGCGTAAACCATCTACTTCCTTAGGGCCGCCGATCACGTCCAGGGTGGTATTAGGAGGTACGACAATAACTACATCATTGGCAGGCTTACCCTTGTAACCGGGAGTTTTACGCATACGTACCCCGACTCGGCTGACCACTTTCGCCCGGCCGCCAATGTACAACCCTTCGGGCCGTGGTGTTGGGGTAGGGGAAGGAGTGGGTGTAGGCGTAATTTGGGGAGTCGGCGTCGGCGTGATAGGGTGCCACCGTGTTGGGGCGGCCGCATGGGACCATCCCTGGGTGGCGATGTACATGCCGGCTACGACGAGGATAAGAACGGTCGCTGCTCCCAACAGTAATCCAAGGAAGACAACCGTCCATTTCTCACGAGTGTCCATGGTTCTCCCCTTCGTTGCCGTTATTGGGCAACACCAGTACTTCTTTACCGGTTAAGCGTTCTTGTACTCGTTGCACGATCATATCCAAGTGAGCCGGATAGCGCACAAAATCTAAGCGGTCTGCAGGTATAGTGAGCACAGGGCACAAATTAAAGTGAGTGATCCAATCCTCGTAGAGTGCATTCAAACGTTCCAAGTACTCGGGAGCGATACTTTGCTCATAATCTCGGCCGCGCCGTCGAATGCGTTCCTGCAATGTGGGAACAGAGGCTCTCAGGTATACCACTAAATCGGGTGGGGGCAATACAGCCACCACAGTCTCGTACAGGTCGCGATATACCCGGTAATCTCGTTCATTCATATGTCCTTGGAGGTAAAGATTTCGGGCGAATATTTCCGCATCCTCGTACACACTTCGGTCCTGGATTACTGAGTGCCTTCGTTGTAATAGTTCATAATGGTGGCGTAATCGGCGGCTCAAGAAGAAAATCTGCGAATGAAATGCCCACCGTTCCATATCCTGGTAAAAGTCTGCAAGATAAGGGTTTTCGTCTACAGCCTCAAAGTACGGCTCCCATCCCAATCGTTTACTCAACAATTCTGTGAGTGTAGATTTTCCAACCCCTATATTACCGGCAATAGCGATAAACCATCGACCATTACTCATGTTGTCCCCCATGTTCGTTCCCAATTGTGTTCCATTTTCTCCACATATACCGTTTCCATATCAATATTCGCACTATTGGCCAATTTGAGCAGGTACGCCAACATATCGGCCAGTTCCTCTCCTAATTCTTCAATGTGTTCTCTTAGAGCCTGTTGCAAAGCCTCTTCTGTATTACCCAATTGACTTCTTAATCGCTGCTCACGATACCGAATATTGCGGACAACGCGTGTTAATTCTCCCAATTCGTCTACTAACCCCAACAAATTCGCGTATAAATCGTCGTGAAATCCCTTTTCCTTATCCAATTCTCTATGCCATGCTTGAAAATCAGCCAACCGACGTCGTGCTGTAATTAACGGCCGTTCTTCCTTCGCATATTGGACTTCGGGCAGCATTCCTGGCAATGGACGTTCTACAATTCCTTCCTTCAATGCCGTCCTGACTTTGCCAATGACTTGGGCTCTGTGCTCCATATTAGAGACAAGATTAAGGTGATTAGTGTCAATAGTCAGGACCGGTGCCTCTCTATAAGTGGCAAAGAACCTCTCATAGGCTGCACGTAAGTCCTCAATGTATTGGCGGGACATATTTCGCTCATAAGGACGATCGCGAAAAGCGATCCGTTCCATTAACACGTCCGTGCTGGCTTTCAGGTATACAACCAGATCGGGCACAGGGATATGAACAGCTAGAGCCTGGTGTAATTGCTCGTAAACAGCCAGTTCATCCCCTCGTAGGTTGAGATGAGCGAAAATGCGGTCTTTGGCAAAAAGGTAATCAGAGACCAGGGGGCTATGTTGAAGCACCCGGGGAATCACATCGCTTTGTTGGCGATAACGACTCAGCAGAAAGAAGATTTGCGTTTGGAACGCATAGCGTTCCCGGTCCTCGTAGAACTTAGCCAGGAAGGGGTTCTCCTCGAACACTTCCAGGAGAAGTTCGGTGTTTAGCGCCTTGCTGAGAATACGGGCCAGTGTTGTCTTTCCCACACCAATCGGTCCTTCAATTGCCACGTAGAACGTTCGCTCCATGATGTCATCGCTCCCACGGGGGTTGGCATGTCGTCTTTGTCATGCATTGAGACGTATGATAACCCACTCACGTTACCCCTTCCAGTTTCCCTCGTTCATAATTGTGAACGCTCGCTTCCCTAGAAATAGGGTGCTCTGCCTTAATTGTACTGTAGTCATGCAACGTACTTAGTACATATTGAACTTTCAACTCTGTTTCCGGATCCACACGTATACCCCAGGGTGCGGACGTAATGTCAGTATTGGTCGTGGACGTACTGGGTATCCGGGTACGCGTTCTAGCCTATACCGTTGAGTTAGAAGGGTGAGGACAATAGTCATTTCCAGTGGGGCCAAAACATATCCCAGGCACTTTCGGGGGCCACCACTGAAAGGATAGTACGCGAAGGGAGGAAGATCCCTGGGCACCCCATCGCGGAATCGTTCTGGATCAAACGCTTCGGGGGCTGGCCATAGGTGAGGATCTCGGTGAGTCACATAAGGACTGACAATCACGCGTGCCCCTGGGGGAATTCGCACCCCATCCACCATATCCTCGGCTACTGTGTCCCGTGCTGTGACCCACACCGTAGGATATAACCGAAGGACTTCGTCAATAACCATTCGAGTATAGTGTAACTGTTCTACGTCCTCTCGTGCTGGGGGACGGCCCTGCAGGACACTGTTTACTTCCTGGCGCAGTTTGCGTTCCACTTCGGGATGGGTTCCTAACAGGTGCCAGGTCCAACTTAAAGCCAATGCTGTAGTCTCATGGCCGGCTAAAAAAACGGTGAGCGCCTGGTTTCGCAGTTCTTCAACGCTCAGCCTATCTCCCGTATCCGGATCTCGCGCCTCCATGAGGATTGTGAGCAGGTCTGAACGTTCGGGTTTGTCCTTTTGACGCGTGCGAATAATACGATAAACGACGTCGTCCAACGTGGCTTTAGCCCGACGGAACGATGGGAGAGAACGCACATAAAGGGACGATAGGCGAGGCCAGGGACTCCAGGCAATGCGATTCAGGGCATGCATCGCTGTATTGAAGGCACTTAACAATCGCTCTTCTTCCTCCAGGATGTCTACAGAGAACATAATGCGCGCAATGATAGCCAGAGTTATTTCCATCATTAATGGAACGACATCCACTGGTTCTTGTCGTTGAGCAATAGCATCCCACTTAGGATAGAACGCTTCCACTGTGGCGACCATTGTGTCCATCAGGTCAAAAAGGCGCCGGCGACTAAACGCGGGTTGCACTAGCCGCCGCAACCGACGCCACGACTCTCCCTCCGCACTAACGAGGTTTTCCCCCAAGAGGGGACGCGGCACATCCATGGTGCGTCCTTTGATGTAGTTTGAAGCATTATCTTTCAACACGTGTTGGGCCCCACTGGGGGAAGTAATGACGTACAATCGGCGCCGGCCTAAAGGGAGAACAGCGACTCCACCTTGTTCCTGGGCTAGACGCACCAACGTGTTTACTGGATCTCGGCTAAACTGCGGAAGCATTCCAAGTACAGGATATGAGCGCATCTCACCCTCCCTGTGTGGGTCGTATATCTGGGGGACAGAACTTGCGTAACCCATTGTAGCATGTAGGGGCCTTTTACGGCAACGGGTTGGACTTTTGGGTCAGGATGCCGTAGAATAGCCCGCGGTCCATCATTCATCATAGGGGGAAGTAGGCGCTTATGATATCGGGCACGTTGGAACCCGAGTTGGCTTTTGCCAAAAATGTTGTGCGCGAAGCTGCAACCCTCTTGCGTACATATTATGAGCAAGGGGTCCACCGTATTCAGCGTAAAAGCAGTGCTGTGGACTTGGTTACCGAAGCGGACGTAGCCTCGGAAAGGCTCCTGTTACAGCGCATTCGAGAACGTTTTCCAGAGGATGCTATTCTCGGCGAGGAAACTGGAGCGCACAAGGGCGGACAACGTCGGTGGATATTTGATCCCCTGGATGGAACAACAAACTTTGCTCATCGTTTACCCATTTTCGGTGTATCCTTAGCATTAGTCGAAGGCGAAGAGGTTTTGTTGGGTGTGACATATGATGTGGGACACGGGAGGTTATACTGGGCTGTACGTGGGCTCGGTGCATGGACTCAGTCAGAAACAGAGAAACATCCAAGGCCTTTGCGAGTTTCTTCGGTCGAGGATTTGCAGTCAGCCCTTATTGCCACGGGTTTTCCGTATGATAAAGCGACCAGTGTGGATAATAACCTTCGAGAATTTGCTGCCTTCCTCGTACGGACGCAGGGACTTCGTCGTGCTGGTGCCGCCACAATAGACATGGCCTGGGTGGCGGATGGTCGCCTGGATGGGTATTGGGAACAGAAATTAAAGCCCTGGGATTGGGCAGCCGGTTCCTTGTTGGTGGTCGAAGCAGGGGGCAAGGTTACGGACTATGAGGGACACTCCTGGGTCCCTGGTATGTCTACCTTGGTCGCTAGTAATGGGCTATTACATGACATCATGCTTGAGATTATTGCCTCCGTACGGCAGGATATCCCCGATGCACGTTCCGAATAGGTGAGGATGTAACCATGTACATCAATCGGGATTGGCGTCCGCGACGGCGACGGCGAGGATGGTTTCGCTATGTGATTTTAGCCATATTAGCAGCAGGACTTCTTTACTGGGCTCGGAACACCCATCCTGAATTTTTGCGTAATCCATTCGTTACCCCGTTGCCCACGCCCACTCCTACGCGGACTTCGCTGGCCTGGTTGGCAGATGCAGAGGACGCGTTCAAAGCCGGACGTCTTGAGGATGCCATTGACGCGTATCGGCATGTTGTGGAACTAGAACCCACAAACGCGGACGCGTACGCGTGGCTGGCTCGTTTACTCACAATTGCTGGTCAAACCGAAGAAGCACTGGTGATGGCCCGCAAGGCTGTGGCCCTTGATCCGGACAACGCTACGTACTTGGCTGTCCTGGCCATGACATTGGATTGGAATGGGAAGTATGACGAGGCCATTGAGAAAGCGCTGGAGGCCGTTGACCTGGATCCTAACAATGCCCAGGCTCATGCTTACTTAGCAGAAGTGTACGCGGACATGGGCAATTGGGATCGGGCTTTGGAGGAGGCGGAAACAGCCATCTCCCTGGACAAGCAGGATCCTTTTATCTGGCGGAATTACGGATATGTGTTGGAGATACGAGGAGAATACGAGAAAGCCATCAAGGCTTATTTAAAAGCCACAGAAATTAATCCGAACCTTGCCTACATTTACATTGCTGCTGGACGTAATTATCAAGCCCTTGGCGATTTCGATAAAGCCATCGCGATGTTTCAGAAGGCTCGTGATATTCGTCCTAATGATCCAGCACCGCAGGATGCTATAGGATGGGCGTACTTTCTGGCTGGTGATCCACAAAAGGCCATGGTGCAATTGGAAAAAGCTCTGGAACTGGACAAGACATACGGCCCGGCCTATGTACACCTGGGAACTGTGTATTATGTACGCCGAAATTATGAAGGTGCCATAGAAGTGTTAACTAAGGCTGTAGAATTGGGCGAAGGGAAGGAGCCCGTGTATTACATGATAGGCTTGGCCTACGTGTTTTTGGACGACTGTCAGAAAGCTGAACCCTGGTTGCGCAAAGCATTGGCCGAAAACCCACAATCGCAACCTGCGTTACAAGGACTCAAACGCTGCAACCTGACACCCTAGGGTAGTGACGGGTGATGTGGAGGAAGGATGATGGACAAGGATAAGACCTCTCTTGAGCGGGAGGAGGAGCCCACCTTAGAGGAATGGCGGGCCTTGTACGACGCGTTCATCCGCGTTCGTGAGTTAGCGCCCTGGCAATGGATGAGCGAAGAGATGGTATTTGCGGTGCAGGATCCTGAAACCGCGGATATCGGATATGTGAACATTATGGGGGCATCGGGGGAGTCGTTGGGAGTGCTCGTGTACTTGGGTGGAGAGGGGTGGTATGGTTTTCAACGCTTGCGGGAATTCGTGCGAACCACAGGGGATGTTCCTGTGGAGGTGGCTTTGACCATTCCCTTCCTCCAGGCAGTTTGGGCGGATCGTGAGGATTTGTCTTCTGCTGACCTGCGTCTTATTCGGTCGTTAGGACTTCGATTTCGGGGCCGTGGCGCCTGGCCTTTATTTCGGCGTTTCTCCCCAGGTTACTATCCCTGGTATCTGACTGCCTCCAACGTCCGCTTTCTAACCCATGTGCTCACTCAGATTATGGAAGTTGCTCCCAGAGTACAGGTGGAAGGCCCCGACATTTTAGTTCATCCTGAGGATGAACGGCGCTTACTGACCCGTGTCCCGCGACTTACTGAGGAGGGTATCCTGTGGGATGAAGCGTACGTGAAGCCACTGCCCTGGGATGGTTGGGTCTTATCTCCGGATCTTCCTGAAGAGTTCTTGCAGGAATTACAGACGTTACCGCAATCCACGGAAATTTGGCAGGTGGATGTATTTATGGGGGTTACCGGGGTACGTGATACAAAGCGGGAACGCCCTTACATTCCGTATATTTTCATTGTGGGCGAAGCCAAAACCGGTTATATCTTAGAGGGAGAAGTCCTATCCGCTAAAGAGGGTTTGGGACAAATGTACGAGCGTATTCCCGGACATGTACTTCAACTCATGTGGGAACGGGGCTCCCGCCCTCGTCGCGTTGAGGTGCGGACAACGTTAATGTACAATTTGTTGGATGTTCCCCTCAAACATTTGGGCATTACGCTTCAGAAAACCTCTTCGTTGCGTGCTGTGGATACATTCTTACGCGTAGCCGACGATTTATTGTAATCGGCAGTCTAGTACGTAGACGTGCGGTTCATTGGTCTAACAGAGGTTCCCCCAAGATTCTTTCCGCCGGTTTCGCGTGTTTACTCCTGGATGTATTGTCAGCGAATTGTAAGGTGGATCTCCCCTGGCAAAGGCTATACTGTAGGTGGATGTGACTTTGATAACTCTATACCAGAGCCATTATGTACGTTTATTTGCATCATTCTGATGCGTGGCACCTATCGGTGGCGACCCCACACCGTGCAAGAGACAACATGTGGAAATGGAGGTGAAAAACATGCGTACACGGGGAGTCAACTATGTGCGGTATCTTGTTCTCAGTTTTGTTCTTATCATTGGCCTTGTGTTAGTGGCCATGCCCCAACACGTGTGGGCAGGCAATACCGACACCCCCTTAGAGGAATATTTGAGTGTAGGCCAATGTACAGATGCCACCCCCTATCAAGTGGCAGTAGCCGGTGTGGGGATGGCAGGTAAGTCTGAAGGCACGATTCACCTGGAACTGCCGAACACGGCCACTGTGTACAAAGCATACCTGTACTGGACGGGTAAAGACCCCTTTGATGGCGGGGATGGGACGATTCAGTTTGAAGGTTCCACCTTTAACGCTGGGGATGCTCATACTGAGCAAATTGGTGGCCCCGCGTTTTGGTCCACCAATAACTTCGCATTTGCCTATCGAGCGGACGTGACAGACCTGGTGAGTCCGACCAAAACAGACTACACGTTCACGGATCCCTTCGCTGGCGATCCGAATCAGTTTGATATTCCCTACGGCGCGGCTTTGGTAGTGGTCTACCAGGATTCTGCTGTAGCGAATCCAACGTTAGTGGAAACGTGGGAGGGCATGGACATTGCCCAGGGTTCCTCTTCGCCGCCGGAGAGTGAGGGCATTTCGCCTATTCGCTTTGATTTTCTGCCTGCTGCTGAGGCACGTACCCTGAGCCTGACGACTATTGTTGGCGGCACGGGAACAAACACAGATGGCACAAAAGTCTACTACCTGGTTGGTAATGGCACCCCACCTTCCGGTGACATTTACAACAACCCAGACGCCATTGTGAAGACCATTCCCGCCGCGGAAGACGGCGCGTACATGACCACGTACGATGACACCATTACTGTACCTGCCGGCGCGGAGTGGGTTATTGTCCAGGTGCAGTCGCCGGACGACAACGGGGATTATGTGCATTGGCTGGCCGAGACCTTTGAAATGCGCGCTGCTTGTCCCAAGGTGGCTGTATCGAAGACCCGCACTTCCGCGGCATTGGTGCACAATGGGGACAATGTGGTCTTCCGCATCGACGTGACCAACACGGGCAATACCCGATTGGAGACAGTGCCCCTGCGCGACACCTATGATGCGACCTATCTCCAATTTGCCAGCGCGAGCGTCACACCGGATAGCCAATCTTCTGGCACGCTGGTGTGGAATGACATCACCACCGCTTTAGGGGATATAGATCCGGGGCAAACAAAGACCATTACCGTCACCTTCACAGCCATTGCCGGAACTCAATCTTTGCCTGGTGATGTGACCACAAATACGGCTACAGTATCTGGAGCGACTGACCAGAATAACAAGACGGCTCCTGATGCCAGTGATAACGACACGGTAGAAATTAGCAACCCCGCCTATGTCCTGACGAAGACGCGCATTTCCCCGGCAGATCCAGATGATGTCATTGTCGTCGGGGAGCAGGTTACGTATCGGATCACCGTCCAAAACACCGGCGATACGACTTTAACCACCATTCCGTTGACGGATACCTTTGATGATTCGAAGTTTGACTTTGTTAGCGCCTCGATATCTGGCTACAGTTACACCCAGGGTAGTGGCACGATTAGTTGGTCGGATATCACCGGCAGCAACAGCCTCAACCCTGGTGATAGTATCAATGTAGACGTAGTATTACAGGCTACTGCGTCGACCGGCGGGAGCCCATCCACCAACACGGCAACAACCAGCAATGTGGTGGATGAAAACAATGAGACACTGGGCGACCAAACGGACACGGCCTACGTGAAAGTCACCGCTCCTTGTGTCTCCATTGAGAAGACCTTAACCAGCGATAGCACGGCTCCCTTGAATTCGGATGTGGTGTACAGCATTACAGTGAGCAACTGTGGGGATACCGTGTTGACCACTGTTCCGGTGACTGACACTTTCCCGACTGCTTACCTGGACTTTGCCTCTGCAACAATAACGCCGGATTCTGTGAACGAAGGCGCGGGCACACTCGCATGGAATGACGTGACCGGCTCGAACAACCTGGATGTTGGGGACAGCATCTCCTTCCAGGTTCACTTCACAGCCGTGGCTTCCAGCAATCCTGATACGCTGACAAACACCGCGTGTGTTAACAACGCGACAGACGTGAACGGAGATCATCCAAACAACGTGTGTGACGATGATCAAACGCTGATTACGACCAATCCGCGGATTGAAGTAACTAAAGAGCGTCTGTCGAACAGTCCTGTCCTTGTGGGGGATACGGTGCAGTTCCGCATCACCGTGGAGAACACGGGTGACACGGCCATTACGGTGCTTCCGTTGGCTGATACATATGATGCAGCGAAGTTGCAGTTCGTATCGGCTACGCCCTCACCCGATACCACCAACAATGGCTCGCTTTCCTGGGATGACCTGACAGGTTCGGGCTCCTTAGCGCCGGGCGACTCCATATCTGTAACCCTTTCCTTCACGGCTCTGGCTTCCACAACGCCCGGCACGACAGTCAACACAGCGACTGTGAGTGGGGCTCAGGATGCAAATGGTGATCAGGTACCGGAGGACAGTGATACTGCCGATGTGGCTATCCTGACGCCGGCCAGCCTGGGAGACCTGGTGTGGCTTGATGCGAATGGAAACGGCATCCAGGACGCTGGGGAGCCCGGCTTGGATGGTGTCACTGTTCAACTGTACGATAACAACGATGTGCTTCAGGCTACTACTACGACAACTGGTGGCGGCCACTACCTGTTTGAGCACCTGTTCCCAGGCGACTACTACGTCAAATTCACACCGCCTTCGGGTTATCAAATTACAGCCAAAGATCAGGGCTCAAACGACGCGGTTGACAGTGATGCTGATCCTTCCACCGGTAAGACGGTTGTAACAACGCTTTCCGAGGGAGAGAACGATTTAACCTGGGATGCTGGCCTTTATCGTCCGGCTGCTATCGGTAACTTCGTGTGGGAGGATGTAAACGGAAACGGCATTCAGGACGCTGGCGAGCCCGGTATTGCTGATGTTACAGTCCACCTTTACGGCGCCGGTCCGGATGGCACGTTCGGCACCGCAGATGATACCTCTGCAACCACCACCACCGGCACGGGCGGTGTGTACGAGTTCACCAACCTGCCTCCGGGCACATATTACCTGGAGTTCGAGCCGCCTTCCGGGTACGCCATTACCCTGAAGGACCAGGGCAACGATGATACAGTGGATAGCGATGCGGATCGAACAACGGGGGTCACCGCCCATACAAGCCTGGTTTCCGGCGAGACCGATCACACCTGGGATGCGGGTTTATATCGGCCGGCTACCATTGGTGATCGGGTCTGGAAGGACACCAACGGTAATGGTGTGCAGGATGCCGGTGAGGATGGCTTTGAAAACGTCACGGTTAACCTGTACAACAGTTCGAACACGTTGATTGCTACTACGCAAACGGGTACGAACGGCATCTATCACTTCACCGATTTGTTGCCTGGTTCGTACACCGTGCGGGTGGAAACTCCGTCCGGCTATACACCGACAACGCCCACCGAGGTCTCTCGCACACTCTCCTCGGGTGACAATGTAGAAGATGCGGACTTTGGTTTCATCTCACCCACGGCTGTGCAGTTGCTCTCCTTCAACGCACAGGTGGAAGCGGAAGGGGTCCGCTTAACGTGGCGCACGTTAAGTGAAGACGGTATTGAAGTCTTCCGTGTCCAGCGAATGAGCGGTCGTTCTGGGGCGTGGGAGGACATTGCTTCAGTGCCTGCTCAGGGCCATGGAGCGCTCTACTCGGTCGTAGATACCCACGTCCAGCCAGGGTTCTCCTATGCATACCGTCTGGTAGCGGATCCCGGCCAGGAAATCCTGGGACCGTGGTCGGTTAGCGTTCCGTCCACGTGGGATCCTGGCGCAGGTGTCCAGGGCGGATTCCGCACCTTCATTCCCTTTGTATCTCACTAGCAAAGTTCTGATGGGGCAGGTTCCCTGCGGGGAATCTGCCCCTTTTGGCGAGCGGAGCGAGTTAGCAAAGGAGATAACTCCTCAGGTAGGACTAAGGGGTGATAGACAAACACGTTGGGATTTTGTACACTGGGCGGTGACGGTAATGTATCCGTGACCGCCCGTTTGTGTAACAGCATAAGTAGGAGGATGTGTACATGCGACGCATAGGATCCGTGGGGTTTTGGGTGGGATTTCTTGTCGTTTTCCTGTGGTCAATGATGGGAACTCCGGTGGTGGCAGGGGTTCAGGCTGGGGTAGAATCTGCCATTGCCGCGGACATTCCAGCCACAGGCACAAGTTACAAAATGGTGGTGGCCGAGGACGGCCTCTATCGACTGACCCGGGACGATTTAGCAGCGGTGGGCGTCCCTGTAGACACTGTGGATCCTCGCACGTTTAAGGTTTGGGAGCAGAATACAGAAATAGCCATTTATGTAACCGGCGAAGCAGACGGTTCATTTGACCCGGGCGATGCGATTTTCTTCTACGGTCGTATGGCTCGGACGCGTTATCAGGACCCAAATGTGTACTGGTTAACGTATGGGGGAGCGCAAGGCCTGCGAATGGAGCAACGGGACGTTACTCCAGGCACGGCTTCTCCTCCGCCTCCGTTCCGACGTCTGCTGCACTTGGAGGAGAATCACGAATACCGGCGTGATGTTCCCATGGAAGCCGGGGCCGATCATTGGTACTGGGAAAGTTATTATGCGTTCCCATGTCCCAACCCGAATTTCTGTTTTGCGAATGATACGAATGAATACTCCTTTACCCTATCGCATTTAGACACCAACACCCATACAGCATTACTGCGTCCTCGCCTGCGCGGGCTGACCTCTTACAGCGCGTCCCCGGATCACCACGCACAATTTTACGTGAACGGTACTTTTGTTGGGGATGCTTATTGGGATGGAATGGACGCCTTTACCGGGGAATTTACGTTCTCGCAGAGTTTGCTTCTAACAGGCACGAACGTCATTTCCTATCATATCCCACTGGATATTGCGGGAGTGAACGAGGACCGCGGGTTAACTAACTGGCTGGAATTAGAATTTTATGACGTTTATCAAGCGGATGAAAATCGTGCGTGGTTCACTTTGGACACAGCCGGAACGTGGAAGCCAACGGTGACGGGATTTACGTCCGATGTCATCCTGCTGTTCGACATTTCCGATGTACAACATCCGGTGCTGCTTACGCACGCTCAAGTTGCTTCTGACAATGGCGCGTATTCCTTAACTTTCCAGGATGCATCCGACGGCAACCGAGCGTACTTTGCCGCAGCAGAGCCCGCCTTTTTGAGCCCGGCCAGCATTGTGCTGGATACTCCATCACACTTGCATGATACTTCCAATCGGGCAGATTGGATTGCTATTACACACCATGCATTTATGGATCAGGCCCAGGAACTGGCCGCCCACCGGGCCAGTTTTAGCGGCCTGCAAACCATGGTTGTGGATGTTCAAGACGTGTACGATGAGTTCAGCGGTGGGTTGCTGGATCCAGAGGCTATTCGTCGCTTTCTGGCATATGCGCACACTTACTGGACACCCCCTGCACCGCGTTATGTCGTCCTCATTGGTGATGGCCATTACGATTACAAGAACTACCTGGTGCACCCGAATGAACAGTACATCCCTCCCTACCTGGACCTTGTAGACTGTTTCCTGGGGGAGACTGCGGCGGATAACCGGTTTGTCGCAGGGGAGCGGACCAACGAGAACCCCAATGCAATGGAGTGTCAGAAACACGCGATGCCCTTTATGGCCATTGGCCGCCTGCCGGTGAACTCAACAGAAGAAGCAGAGGGCATGGTTAAGCGCATTATCTGTTATGAGAACCCCACAGATACTCGGTGTGCTGACACCCCGCCAATAAATGGAGCCAACTTACGGGCCATTTTTGTGTCCGACAAGAACGATAATGCCGGTGCCTTCACTTGTCATTCCGACGAAGTGGCTGGGCAACAGCGGTGCTCCGGCTTCAACCTTGGGTACCACAACAACACTCTCCTCTCCAACGCGCAGTCCTCATTTACTCGGCAGAAGACGGGATATGCCGATTTGCAACCCTTGGCCGTTGTCTCCACCCAAAGTGTTGATCGGAAAGGGTTCATTGGAGGCACGATTTGGAACGACGCGGACGGGGACGCGTGGATGGATAACGGTGAGACGGGGATTGACGGGGTGGTGGTCAACCTTTGGAAGGATGCAGATCTCAACGAGACGCTTTCTGCTGGTGATGTGAAAGTGGCTACTGTAGTCACTGGGGATAACCCCAACACCTCAGACGTGGAACATGGGTGGTATGGTTTCGACGGGCTAGATAAGGCCAACTATATCATAGAGGTGGACGCTTCTAACTTTGAGCCTGGTGGTGTGCTGGCTGGTATGACGCGAACTGCGGGAGAGGATCCGTGGTTCGTGCACATGGAAGGTCAAATACCTGATGAGTACGAGCGTATAAAGTTATACCTTCAGGATGAGTATTCACCGGGGAATGTACCCTATCCCACAGGGAATAGCGTTAAGGACGCGCTTGTCACAGCCATCAATAACGGAGCGGCATTTGTCACATATAACGGGCATTCCACAACGTGGAAATGGTCTGGTTCTGATGTGTTTGACATTTACACTTTGCCGAACTTGCACAACGCAGGATCTTGGCCAGTGTTCTTGCCCATGACGTGTCTGGAAGGTCAGTTTCACGACATCACCCAAAGTGCTCTTAGCGAATCCGTTGTCCGGGCCCTCGATGATGATGGGAAGCCCACAGGGGCCGTGGCCTCATGGGGACCCACCGGGTTGGGGGTGGCTACGGGGCACATGCTCTTGTACAACGGGTTCTTTGACGCGGTGTTCCACAAAGGCATCCTGACAATTGGGGATGCTGTCCTGTACGCAAAGCGACTCCTTTACGAAAGTGATAGTCTCTTCAAGGACCTGATTGAGACATACACCTTATTTGGTGATCCTGCAATGCAGATCCAGGTGCCCTTACCTGATTTGAACGCCACCAAGGTGGTGTCTCCAACCGGAAATGTTCAACCTGGGGACACGTTGACCTACACGATAACAGTGCGTAATGAGGGCCAGGTGACCGCGTATGATGTCGTCATTACAGATACCTTGCCCAGCGCTTTAATTCCGGTCTCCTGGCAGTCAGAAGGACATCCTCTGACACTAGAGTCTGGTACCACCTATGTGTGGCGTACCCCAGAATTGCCCGCGGGAACGGTTATCACCATCACTGTGGTAGCCCAGGTTGATCCCAACACTTCACCGGGTACGCCAGTTGTCAACCGGGTGGTTGTGGGTAGTGGAAGTGCTGATGCGCATCCGGATGATAATGCTGTTTCGGTTATCAGCGATGTTGGTTCAACATACAGTGTGGAAGGTATCGTGTTTGTGGACACGAATGCCAACCAGGTGTATGAGAGCGGCGAGGCCGGGTTGGGCAACGTGGATGTAACGTTGAGCGATGCCAATGGTCCCCTGTCCACTGTGAAGACGAACAATGATGGCCGATACGCGTTCACGTCTGTACCACCAGGAACGTACACCGTAACAGTGACTTCACCCACCGGTTATGTTCCCACCACTCCAACCCAACAGCGTGTTGACGTTGTGGATTCGTCAGTTTTGAACGTGAATTTCGGCTTTATTTCCGCCACAAACGTACGTCTTATCGCCTTTAACGTGACCCCGAGTGGACACGATATGGTGGTTTCTTGGACTGTACGTGATGAACAGGGGGTATTGGGATATCATGTGTACCGCTCTGCATCCCCTGAAGGCGAACTTACGCGGGTAACCGAGGAGATGGTGGCGGCACAGGGTATTCCTTACGCGTCGTACCAGGTAGTGGATACCCCGCCTTCCTCCGGTGCGTGGTATTACTGGCTGGACGCGGTGGGGTATAACGACCAACACGCGTGGTTCGGCCCAGTATCAGCTACTGTGCAAGTCAGTGCTGCTCGGCGTTATTTCGTTCCCTTTGTCACTGCCCGGTGACGAATACGTAAGTGCACGTTTTATATGCCTACGGATGGGCTAGTCTACCTCTGGACCTTCAGGGGTAGACTAGCCGTTCTGCGTGTAGCACTGCTCAGGGCGGACGACGGAGATACATGAGGCCAAAGGCTGTTTGACAAGTAAGTTCACAACGGGGACTGACAGGAAGTCTCCCGTGGTCTCGTGGGATGCCCGCAACTTCCACTTGTGAAGGACGTCTATACTCCTAGAGCGTGTGGACGACTCGGGGTATGATCGCGTTCCCTCGGGTGTATTCGATTTCAAGAGGAGGCTGAGATAATGACCACGGAATTACAACGGAAGTCTGGCAGACGTGGGGGGAAGGCGTCCCTCTTTGCCGGCTTGCCGTCTACTGTCATAGTGTTGAGTTTGTTGGTCATAGTGCTTATCGTCCTGAACGGTGTGACCTCGCCCATTACCCATGCCGGTAACCCGGATGTGCCTCTCAGTCTCCATGATAATTTCACTTGTTTATCGGCAGGTCAACCCCTGGGTATTGTGGCCAATGGCGCACATTTTGTTATGTCTGGCTCTACTTTCGTATCACAGTTTGATCTGGAAATCCCTGGAGAACCGGTTAAGGCTTATTTGTACTGGAGTGGTTCTGACACGGAGAGCGTGGGCGGGGGCGATAACACGGTTGAGTTCTTGGAGGACGGAACCCTTCATTACGTTACCGCGTTGTACTCAGAACAATATGGTCCCAGCGCGTGGGATACTCCTAGCCTCCACTATGATTTTACCTACCGAGTTGATGTGACATCTTTGGTGACTTCGGGCACGCACACGTATCAAGTACGTGGCGTGGAAGGATTTACGTACGACCTTTATGGGGCGGCTTTAGTTGTGGTGTATCGGGCGACGTCCGGGGAAGCTAAACGCATTATGTTACAAAGTGGTCAGGATTTGGCAGAAGGACATGGAAGTCCGGCATCAGGACCGGGGACACTTCCTGTGGTATTTGAATTCAGCGCTGCTTCTGAAGCCCGTGTTGTTACACTGATGACCCTGGTAGGGGGAATCTTGCCTGGCGAGACAACGGCTATTTGGGTGGAGGCAGGACAAGGCATTCCCCCGTCATTCAGTTACGCGTCCGGCGACGACCATGACATTTACGACACAGGTACAAAGATCCTGGAAAACACCTTGAGCAACACTACCGAAGAGTACAATTGGGACCTGGAGACGTTCACATACACGATTCCTGCGGGTACTACCTGGTTGGCTGTTCAGGTGGAATCCGTTTCCTCCAGCCACACGCCGAGTTTAACATGGGTAGCCCAATTTTTGTCCATGGACGCGGTGTGTGAAACATCGACGGAGACACCTGCTCCTACAGCCACATGGACCCCCACATGGACCCCCTCCCTTACACCTACCTGGACTCCTACGTGGACGCCAACTCCCAGTCCAACGGTTACTCCCACCTGGAGTCCCACACCCACATTCACCCTTTCTCCCACAGTGACACCCACCCCCACGCGGACGCCAACCGGAGCGCCCAGTGCAACACCCACACCTTCTCCCTCCCTGACACCTACTCCCACAGTTACCCCAACACCTTCCTTCACACCAACATTTACGCCAACCCCTGTGGTTACAGGCACGCCCACAGCCACATTTACTTGGACTCCCACGTGGACAGCAACGGCCACCTTAACGCCTACTCCAACAGGCTGGCCCACCGCGACACCTACATGGACTCCGACTCCAACGCCGACCTTCTACCTGCCGAACACGATTTTTGTGCCGCCAGCGGAAACACCTATAGTGGTAGACGGCCATTTGGATGAATGGGGGGCTCCTGTGGCCAGGATGAACGCATCTGTCGCGGAGACCGTGCAGACGAACACGGGCTCCCCTCCGCCGGATGATGATCCTCAAGTGTATTTATATGTGCGGTGGGACGCGGAAGCGCTTTATTTTGCCGGACGCATAGTAGACCACACAATTATCACCGATAGTGACAACAACAATATCTGGCGTGATGACTCTGTGGAGTTGGGGATTGACGGTTATCACGACCACAAGCGTACGTGGAAGTGGGACGACCATCAGTTCACTATTGTGGCCGATGGACGCATTGGTGATTTTGGCACCCTCATCAACACCCTTCACCCTGCTGTACAGCGCACTGATGATGGTTGGACGTTTGAATTGCGAGTCCCCTTCACCATGCTGCATTTGAACACAACCGAGAGTCGCTCCATGGCGAGCACTCAAGTTGAACCCGGACAGGTTATCGGGTTTAACTTTGCTTACCACGACGATGATGACGGTGGGAATTGGGACTATTACCTAATTTGGGTCGGGACGAGTACAACCAGCAGTGACGCCAGTTATGGGCATTTATACTTGGCACCACAATCTACCCCGACGCCGACCCCTACATGGACGCCGACGTCTACCCCATCGTTCACACCGACGCCCACCCTTACACCTACATTAACCCCAACTCCTACACCCGCGGGAGGGACAGTAACACCGACACCTACCTTTACACCGACTCCCACAGGGGCCGCGTATCGGCGGATTAGCGGGGTTGTGTTCCGGGACATCAACCTCAACAAAGTGCGTGATCCCCAGGAGCCGCCTATGAGTGGGGTTATGGTGGGCCTAAGTGGGCCTTTGAATTCTATTACCTTCTCCCAGGATGATGGGAGCTATGTATTTGCCGGCCTTGTACCAGGGGAATATTACGTGTACGTGCTGCCTCCTGTGGGGATGTACATTATATCTGATAGTCCTGTGCCGGTTACTGTGACAGATGATCCCTTCTTCTCGCAAGAACACGTGGATTTCGCTCTAGCGGACACAACTCCTACCCCCGGGCCTACTCCGACTGCCGGGCCAACGTCCACTCCTACACCTACATCCACCCCCACGCTGGCCGCAACCGCGACGCCTACACCCACGCCATCCCCCACCTCAGTTCTGACTCCCACCGCCTCGCCTACCCCCACGGCTAGTCCTACGCCTACATCTACGCCCACTCCCACACCTACATCCGGCGTAACCAGCGTTCGTTACTTCTATATCTCCTTCCTGGTACATCGGTGGGGACGTGTAGTTGTGGCTCCGGATGTGTATGAGCCCGACGATGTATTCGGTATGGCGAAACCTATTGCCGTGGACGGAACACCTCAACAGCACAACTTTCACACGTTGGGCGATGTGGATTGGGTGAAGTTCGAAGGCCTTATTGGCAAACAGTACCGTATTCAGGTCACCGCTATCGGTCAGAACAGCGATGTTATCATGGATGTGTTTAAAGGGGACGGGGTTTCCACAGTGGCGACAGGCAGTGGTACGTTGACATTTATACCTGTGGATCGCGATTTCTACTACTTGCGCCTGACGCCCCGTTCTGATGAAAATGTGGGGCCCGGTTCCGAATACGCTGTCTCCATTGTTGAAGAGCCACAGACCACGATGTGTACTTTTGTCGACGCGTTCGAAGATGATGACCGTTGGGAAGATGCCAAACCCATCCCCAAAGATGGCACCCCCATGCTGCACAATTTCGATGTGATAGCAGATGAGGATTGGCATTACTTCGACGCGGTGGCCGGAGCCACATATATCATTGCGACCCAGAACTTGGTATCCCCCACGGATACCGTGCTCTTCCTCTATGATCAGGATGGCCGCACGTTAATTACTTTGAACGATGATGCTCCTGGGGCTCTGAATTTAGAATCCCGCATCACATGGACAGCGCCTTCCAGTGGACGCTATTACTTTAAAGTCCGGGATTACACTGCCCAGCCCCATTGTTCGACGTATGAAGTGACATTGACCGAACAATTGCCTAATGTGACCCCAACGCTTACACCTACGCCCACACCCTTGCCGACAGCAACCCCAACGCCTACCCCTTCCCCGCACCCTACCACTCCTCCCGGGGGAAGCACAGAGACACCTACAGTAACGCCCACCTACACCCCTACTCCTACCTACACCCCGACACCTACGTGGACCCCTACACCAACAGCGACGCCGACCGTTTCTGGTAGCGCAACGCCTACACCAACACCTACTCCCACAGTGCCCCCACCGGTCGTGGAGGCTATCCCCATTCCGGGGTTGTCCTCACCGAATGGGTTAGCGGTTGATGAGAGTTTGGGGCGCTTATTTGTTGTAAGCCGTGAGAACCAGCAGGTATTCATCGTTAACACGTACACGGAGCGCGTTATTGGTCATGTGGACGTGTGTGCGCAGCCTTTTGGGATCACAGTTAACCCACGTACCCACAAAGTATACGTGGCCTGCTTTGGTTCTGGTGAGGTGGCCGTGTTAGACGGCCAGTCCATGCATCCCTTAAAACGCATTTTCGTCGGTCCTGAGCCCTGTTGGCTTGATGTCGACCAGGCACGCAACCGCATCTTTGTCACTTTACATGGCAATAGCACATTGGTCATTCTCGACGGTGAGACGGACAGTATTTTGCACACCGTGAAGACGGATGTAGCGGGCATGTGGGGGGTGACTTATAACCCGAATCTTAACAGGGTATACGTGGGGCATCGGGATGCTCGGAGCATTCTGACAATAGATATGAACACATTCCGCATTTTGTGGTCACAGACAGTGATTCCCTTTTCGCAAAAGCCGGGTCTCCAACCTTACAGTCTAGCATTTAACCCAAGGACGAATCGACTGTACGTGGTGGGAGGCGAAAATGTGGGCCAGGTGGCTGTGTTTGAAGCAAAACGGGATAGTTTGGGATTAATTACCCGGATTGGCGTAGATGCTGGGGGAGATGATGGAGGTGGAGGCCTGGTTGTCAACCCCAGGACCAACCACATTTTCGTGAGCAATTCTCTCTCTAACACCGTGACGGTCATTGATGGCACGTACAACCGAGTGATAACCACCCTCGAGGTCGCAGAGGATCCCTTTGGGATGGCCGTGAACACAAACACCAACGTGGTTTATGTAGGCCATCGTCGGGGAAACATTGTGTGGAGCATCGGAGATATATACTGAGGTGAAATTGTCGTCTCGAAAGAGCCTCTCCGTGAGCGGGGAGGCTCTTTTATTCTTCCCGGTTGACCCAGCGTTCGATTAAGGATAATATCCCCCATACCAGCGTGAAGAGCAGGGCCCCCATTACAAGACAGGTGGTACCTAAAATCAGCGCGCGAGGACCGTAGACGAGGGCAATGGCTACACTGCCCACGCCTACTAAAAACACAATGACGGCCCACGCCAACGTTTTTTCCATGTCTTTTTGCATAGGCTTATACCTGCCTCGCCATAATAACAGTGCATTCGTTAGGATGAGGAGTGATTATGATATGGACAACCTTACACCCTTTTTTGTGTCCTGACAAGACACACATTGAGCCAATGCTCCGGCATATGCAAAGCGCTCGTGTGGAACGAGTGATTTTTTCCGTACCCTGGCGAGCCACGCAGGTCCATCCAAATATGCCGCTGAATTTGACTCCCGTCCAGTTGTGGATGCAGGCCGCGCAGCGTATAGGTGTTCCTTTTGCTTTACACGTAGGCCCTGTGTTTGCGGGGGGCTGGCCATCCTGGGGATGGCCAGATGCGATCTTGGCCCTTTCTCCCCACGATCAGAAGCAGGCCATTATCCATTGGTGGCGTTCGATACGGGCGCAACTTGACCCCCCTTCTGTAGTTCTTTCATTTGGTGGTGTATTTGATGCGGATCTCCAAGAAGAATTGCGCGCATTTTGGCATCCCATACCTGTAGAAGATGTGGGCAGTTGGCATCTTCTCGATGTGCGAGATGTTGAGTGGGGGGAGTGGGAGTTCGATACGCTCTGGTGGACGTCCGTTGATGGGATTTCTCCAGGCGCGTCCGTCCGGGTGTGGGGGTGGTGGTTAGGACAGGGGGAACGCCCTTACCCTTTGCCTACGGCAGAGACTGTACATGAGGCATTGAACGGTCCCTTTGTGCGCACGTTGATTGTTTCTTTGTGGGCTCGTGGTGTTTCTTCACTCTGGTGGGATCCAGCACGGGGTGGGGTGCTTCCTGGCTTGGCCCCGGTTCCGTCGTGGGGCACTACGTTAGACGGGGGGGCTCCTTTTCGGTCTTGGGGAGAACCTACGAGTACATGGCGCGCGTTGAAACGTACTTCGTTACAGGGACACGCCTTGCGTGTAGCCGAGATGGATTGGTCACCAAGGGCATCGGTACAGGTTCAGGGCGATGTGGAGGTGCTTGGCTGGGGGCGTGGTCCACGAGGGAATGTTTTGGCCATACGACGGTTGACGAGAGGTGAGTCAAGGGTTATTTTCGGGTTGGGGGAGGGGATGCCGCGTGTGGAGGCCCGGTTGAACGGTCCAGATGCGTGGCTTTTGCCCGTGCAGTGGCCAATATTGGGTGGTCGAGGGACTGTGGAAATTGCTACGGGGGATGTGGTCTGGACACAGCGTGATGACAAGGGGGAGTTGTGGTTGTTTGATGTGACCAAGGGGGCGGAGTGGGTTTTGCGCCTTAGCGGTGAAGTGGTGTACGAGACAGGATCCGCTCTTTCCCGTCTTTCGGATTCGCTCTGGCACGTTGTGTTCGAGCCGGGGCAACAAGGGCAGGTCATATGGCAGGTCGGCGCCCAACGTTTTCACCTGGTTGCCGTGGATGATGTCTTAGCGCATTCCATTTGGCCACCCACACCCGAACGCCCCTACTTGATGTTAGGCCCCTCACAAGTTTTGGATGTGACCGGAACTCCTGAGAAAAGGGTGCTTCAGGTTTCCACTGATCGCCCGATAGGGTTGTTGTTCATTCATCGCCATCCCTTGGTTGTAGAGGTGGTAGAATCCCAAAAGAGGGCTGTGTGGGGACGCCGGGCAGGTATGGGTGGGGTACGCCTGGGAGGGCCAAAGGAGTGGGGAGCCCCGAGGGTGCGGCTCCCTGAGTTGGAATGGGTGTCCCAGCCCTGGGATGGTCCGTTGGCGCCCGGTGGATGGGAGGCCATCTCCACCACTTCTCGTGGTCTAGCAGCGGGGTGGCACTGGTTTCAGAGGGTCGTTCCCCCATCGGTTCAGGAGGTGGAGTTCTCTGTGCAAGGTATTTGTGACATCTGGCTTGGGGGCGAACGTGTTGCCGGTTTTCGCTCGTTGGACAGACCCCGTACCCGAGCGGTCCGCTTGCCCAAGCGTCAGGCTCCTATGCCCCTCACTTTGCTTGTGTGGGTTCCACCAAGCGCCCCCGAAGATCCTGCGAGGTACGCTGGTTCTATTACGTTACCGGATGTGGACGTTGTCCCGGGCGCCTGGCGTTACCGTCGCGGTGTGTGTGGCGTGGAGGAGGCAGGTCACAGGTTTCGGGCTTTGGATCGTTGCGGAGCGGACAGTGGGGCGGCGGCTTTTTGGTTGCATCAAGCGCGCTTTTATCTTGAGTTGCCGGACAATGTCTGGGTGCAGATAGGGTTACCGTTGGGGGAAGTCGGGGAATGGGTGTGGGCATTTTTAAATGGTGTCATGGTGGGGCAGTGGTGGAGTGGATGGTCCCGCGAGTTGGCCTTATGGTTGCCTCCGGATGTCTTGCGGTATCATGATCTAAACGAGTTGGTGCTGCTCCACTGGCCACGTGGGCGGACGCGGGAGTTGCCGCCGTTGTCCTTGCAACAGATATGTCGAGAACGAGTGTGGCATGTGCGTGTGAGATCTTAGCCGGATGCTTGGGGGGGCGTTTCTCCCTTTTGGGCTTTGCGCGCCGCGGTAGGACGCAGGGATGGTCCTACCCAGGGCGAAGCATTTTCGTCAGCAGTACGGGCGAAGACCAGGTATCCGGTATGGGCGATCATGCGGTCTTCTGGCCGTAGTCTCTCGGGAATGGGCTTGTAGGGACGTAATAGGAGTTCTTCTATTTCCACTAGCACAAAGTTGTGATGGTGTAATGCGTCTACTAGGGCGCTGACTTGGTTCACCGTTGGGACCAGAGAGCCGAAAAATCCCCCCTGTTTTAGTGCTTCCTTTACTTGGGGTAAATACTCCCAGGGGGTACGGACGTCCAAAAAGAGGGCATCGACATCGCGTTCAAGAAATCCCTCTCGAATATCTCTCACATGCCACGTTATGAATTCTTCCAATCCCAGGGCGCGAAGATTCTGTCTTGCTAAACGTTGGTGTTCTGGCCGTTCTTCGTAGGTGTAAACGTGACCCTGTGGCAGGACTGCGCGTGCGAATGTCAGGGTGAGCCCTCCACTTCCAGTGCCTGCTTCAATAACGCGTTTTCCCGGTTGTAAGTTCAAACGTAGAACGATGTAGGCCGCGTCTTTGGGGTAGATAATTTGTGTACGGCGCTTGAGGTGCTGAATGAGGTCCGCGGTGGAGGGCTCCAGGATGAGATAGGGTTCCCCTTTGTGGGTGTAGACGGTGCGTCCCAGGGGTTGACCGATGAGGTCATCATGGAGGATGATGCCGTGATGGGTTTGGATGCGCTTGCCTGGCTCCAGGAACACGAGGCGCACTTTCCGATCAGGGCCAATGAGGAGGACTGGGGATCCAGGCTGGGTAGTGTGACTCATAAAATCTCCTTTTTCTTTACTCGAATTCGACATTCGGCGATTTGCATATATGGACGTCTTTCCTATAATATTGGGTAATCGGTCCTTTTATCCTGCTCTCTTTGTACGTGGTCCTGACGCCGAGGCATCTGATGCGCGGTCAAGCGCAATGTGTATCTCATTGTACGTATACCTGTGTGCGAATCAAACTTCACCAGCGTCGTAGTCGCGCGCACGTCGTTTCCCCTCCTGCATGATGTGAAAGTTGCACATGGTTGGCCATGTTCCCATTGAGTAGGTGGGTGGGCTGATATTTATTGTATTGATGAGCGGCTTGTGCTGCTGAATAGGGGCGTAAAACGTAACTTATCGGCATTTTGCGTGTTTTATATGGTGGGAATGGTGTACACGTCCTGCCTTTAGTAGAGGTTGATGGGCAGCATGTCCTGCTCTCGCTTTGAGCGGTTAATACACGGCTTCTCTTGCACATCGCGCAATGTGTCCATCAACCAGCCTCAGCAGGTATATCTTGTGGAGAAGGGGGGTGAGAGCGTCGGCAACGGTGGTCCTACATTCCACAGTATATTGTGCACCTCATGTGACATCCCCCACTGCATGATGTGTGCGCAACCATGGAGGAGGGTAGAACCATGTCTGCAGGGCTCATTATCATTATTGCGCTTGTTATCGTCATCGTTGGTTATCAGGCCTACGCGCGCAAGATTGATCGCGAGGTGATTAAAGCGGACCCGAAACGTGCGACACCCGCGGTCATGTATCAGGACGGCGTAGACTTTATGCCGGCCAGTGCGAGTGTGTTGTTCGGTTATCAGTTTAAGTCCATTGCTGCTTTGGGCCCCATTGTAGGACCCATTGTCGCGGCTCAGTGGGGTTGGTTGCCCGCGTTGTTGTGGGTACTGTTGGGCGTTTTCTTCATCGGATGGGTGCAGGATTATGCGTCGGCCGTGATGGCCATGCGCAGCGATGGTTTGACGTTGGGTGGTTTGTCCTACAAGTTTATTTCCCCTCGTGCTCGAAGCATTTTGCTTTCGTTCCTCTATTTCTATTTGCTGTTGATTATGGGGGCTTTCGGATTTGTGGTCGCGGGTTTGCTGGCTAATCCGAAGGTGCCCATCGGGTTTATTATCCTGACGTTGTCCGGTGTGTTGGCCGGGTATATGACATATACGCTGAAGAAGGATCTGATGATGACCACGGTGATTACCGTGGCCCTCGCTATTTTCGGCATTTGGCTGGGCCAAACCGGGCCGGCACAGTCCATTGTGGAGGCCATTAATGGCGGCAAGGATTCCTTTGTGTTGTACAACACGCCTTATGGCCCGATGAAGTTCTCTGTGTGGCTGTGGGGTATTTTTGCGTTGGCCTTCTGCTATTTGGGCTCTGTGCTTCCCATTTGGCAGTTTGCCCAACCGGTGAACTACACGTCGTTCTGGCTCATCGCAATGGGCATTGTGGGGTCTATTATCGGCATTCTCCTCGCCAGTGTGGGAGTTGGGGATGTCAACGCTTCCTACTCGGCCATGCCGGCGTATGTGGGATTTAAGATTCACTTGGGGCCCTTGTGGCCGATTCTGTTTGTGACGATTTCGTGTGGCGCCATCTCTGGCTGGCATAGCCTGGTTTCTACTTCGGGTACTGCCCGCCAATTGGAGAAGGAGACCGATGCTTTGCCGGTCGGGGCGGGTGCCATGTTCTTCGAGGCTATTCTGGCTGTGCTCTCGCTGACGTTTGCCGCGACTTCGGTGGGCCTCTACGATCCGGACAAGGGCTATAAACTCACAGTGAAGGCGGGGGCTGTGTTTGCCAAGGGCATTGCCACGTTCTTGGGTGTTCTTGGTATTCCTCAGAGTTTTGGGGTCGCGTTTGGCTCCGCGTTCCTCGCCATTATGGCCCTGACGGTGATGCAACTGGTGCTGCGGTTCATGCGCATTGCCAGTGCCGAATTGGTGGGCGACAAGATCCCCGCTTTCAAGAACCCGCATGTGGGCTCTCTGGTCGCTATTCTCTTCACGCTGCTCATTCTCTGGACTTCCTTCTGGCAGCAGATTTGGGTGCTGTTCGGTAGTTCCAACCAGTTGTTCGCCGGGCTGGCGTTGATGCTCATTACGATTTGGCTGGCGCGAGAGGGGAAGCCTCATGGTTGGACTTTCTGGCCGGCCGCGTTTATGTACGTCACCACTGTGGCGGCGTTGTTGTATACCGGCGGTAGTGTCTTGCTGAAGGTGCTGGGTGGTAAGGTCTCCGGTACCGCGTTTGTCATCGGCAATACCATCGCTGGTCTGATCGCTATCTTCTTGGTCATCGCCGCGATCATCCTCTTAATCGATGGCTGGCGGTCCTTCTCTGAGGCGAAAAGCCAGACCGCGCCGGCGGCCGGTGGCAAGTAAGTGCCTCCAATCCCCGGGGGGCATTAACGTGCTCCCCGGGGATGTTGTATAGGGTTGTGATGGCGGGTTAGGTTCGTTTGTGGAATGCGTTGCAAGCATGTTATAATGTACTACCTTGGTTTGTGACTTGTCGCTGATACTCTTGTCATTGAGGAGGGATAGGTACATGAGTGAGGGGCAGGAAAAGCAAGGATTTTGGCAGCGGGTCAAGAAGTCCGTACTTGACTTTGTGTACGGCATGGCTACCCACGAGATGACACGACAAGCCCTGAAGACTCGGGGTAGCATGGAGCACCTTTTTATTTTGATCACCATGGGAGATTTGCTAGGCATCCCTATCTTACCGCCGTACTATTCCTTGCGCTTGCTTCCTTATGTGGTACCTCAGATTTCCACATGGAAGCGGCGAATGCTGCGTGAAAAGGATTTAACCGACGCTTTAGCCTAATGTGTGTCTCATAGGGGATCCTCTTATTAGGGGTCCAAGGAGGCAAACGTATATGCGATCCGTCAAGTGGTGGGTTGTCATTCTGGTTGTTTTGAGTTTGGTTTTGTCCGCATGTGGTCAGGCGTCCTCCAATGCGGCTGCCACTCATGCTGCAGAACAGTTGAGCACTTACGCGGAGTCGTCAAATCGCTTCGCTTTAAAACTCCCTCCCCTGTACGTGCAGTATGACAACAAGGGGGTGCTCTCTATTGCTGGAATTACCACGGTCCAGTTGTACAATTGGACCGGCATTGACCTCCGCGGGCTTAACTTACGGCCAGATGTGGTGGCCACGATGGTGAACGCGGATATCCAGCACATTGAGATTGCTGAGGATGCTAATGGGTTGGCTGTTTACGTGAATGGTAAGCCTTTACCTTACATTGCGTGGGATGAGGAATCGTTACGCAACCTGGGTGATCTTTTGCCCGCTCTGCAAGTACCTCACGGTAAGGTGATCCGGGCTCTACTGCCATTAGTGCGTTACACCCAGTTGGCTCTGGTGGTACAGTTTCCCATCAAACCAGGGGCTACTATGGCTCCTTTCCGCCCGCGCAATGCTCCCGCGGTCGTGACGGCGCGTGCTCGTTCTTTGCAGGAGCCTGTCGCTATTGTTCGCCTAGATGTTGCTTACGATGAGCAAGGTATGCCGTCGGTGTTGGGGTTAGACGCCAACCTGTTGGCTCTTTTGGGGATTGATGTGAAGCCTTTGGCGTTAAACCCCTCTTTGGTGCAGACCTTTATGAAGGCGAACATCCAACACGTTCACTTCGTGAACCGACCTGATGGAGTACACATTTACGTGAACAACAAACCCTTACCTTACATTGCTTGGGATGATGAGCACGTGCAAACCGCCATTGATGTATTCGCTCGTTTTTCTGGCCTTAAAGGGACTCCTTTTATGAACCTGCTTACTCAGGTTTTGCCGGGAATGCGTGCTTCGGATATTGACTTGTTGTTGCGTTTCCCGGTTCCTGAAGGCCAGGAGCCTATACCCGTGTTGGAAGCGCCTGCACCCTAAGCGGACTTATTATTCCCAGAGGAGGAGAACTCCGTGAAACGACGATTTTATGTGCTCCGAGTGGTCGTCTTTTTGTTCAAGGTCGTTGCCGTCCTTTTGTTGCTCATTGGGCTTATAAGTTTGGTGTTCACGCTTGTTCAACTTGGTGTTGCCGTGGGCAAGGACGGTGGTTGGAAGGCGTGGACTCAGGTCAGCCTGGGAATTATAGGGTTTGTCTGGGCTGTGGGAGAGTTCATGTTGTTGTACGCTCTGGGGGAGGGCTTAAATGTGCTTATGGCGATCGAGGAGAACACTCGCGCCAGCGCGCTTCGTTTAAGTCGTCTCCTGGCTTTTATGCCTACGGAGGAGAGCGGATCTTCCGATACATCTGCTGAAATAGAGACGCCATCGGAGCCATCTTAAAGTACATAAGAAACTGAAAAAACACAACCGTCAGGGGGGATCCCTGACTGCGAATACGGAGGTGTGCTATTTCGCTGGCAAAGGTTTTCCGCGAGCATCCAGAACGTCGTTACGTGATGTACGGCGGCAAGGGCGGGCTGGGCAAAACCACCTTTTCCGCGGCAACAGGGTATTGGTTGGCTCAGCAGGGCTATAAGGTTCTGGTCTTTTCGGTTGACCCACAGGCCTCATTGTCAGATATCTTCCAACGCGATATCTTTGGTAAGGGGCCTGTGGAGATTATGCACAACTTGTACGCCCAGGAAATCGATGCGGACCGGCGTATTAAGGAATACCAGGAGGAAATTCGTCAGAAAATCTTCGACATGTACGGCCTGGACAAGATACCTGACGAAATTGAACATTACATCCAGGCGGCAGCAGCCGAACCTGCAATGGAGGAGAGCGCTATCTTTGACGAGGTGGTAGATATTATCGTCAGCGGTGATTATGATTATTACATCTACGATCTGGTCCCCTTGGGCCATGCTCTCTATTACTTGAGCATGGCAAAGGTGTACGATGAGTGGATTGAGCGCATCACAAAGTTGCGCGAGGAGATGCGGGAGTATGAGGAGTTGGCTGCCCGGGTGAAACGGGAGGAACTTCAGGAGGACCAGATTTTACGCGAATTGCAATACATTAAGCATCGAATTAATACAGCCTCTTCTATTCTCACCGATAAAGTGAAAACGGCCTTCTTCTTTGTGTTGGTCCCCGAGGAGATGATTATCCAGGATACTCTGAAGGCCAGGGATTTGTTCACGAAATTTGATGTGCCCTTGAGCGGGTACATTGTTAACCGTGTTTTGCCGGACGACCTGATAAAACAGGAGATCCCTGCGTACTTGCGACACCGCTGGGAGATGCAGCAGGTGTATAAGCGACGTATTCAGGAGACCTTCGGCGACGAGGTTTTGGGGTGGGTGCCCGAATTCGAGAGGGATATTTCGGGCCTGGACATGATCGCTCGCGTTGCCGAAGTGATGTTTGAGGAGGGATGATGGAGATTCAAAAGACATTCCGTCAATTTGTAGAGGAACATCCGGGCCTTAAATACACCTTCTTCGGTGGAAAAGGTGGCGTGGGCAAAACCGTGTTGGCTGGTGCCGCGGCTGTGGGCTTTGCTCGGATGGGCAAGCGTACCTTGTTGGCATCCACCAACCCGGTTCATTCCCTCTCCAGTTTGTTGGATCAGGACGTCTTCGGCAAACCCACTCCAGTGGAGGGCATTCCTAACCTGTGGGCATACGAAATCGATACCAAAGAGACCATTGAACGTTCCAAGCAGGAAATTAAGGAGAAAATTGAGTGGTTCTTGCGCTACGCAGAAATTCGTACTCGGGCGGATGAATTTGTGGAATCAGCGACGATGAATCCGGCTTTCGAAGAATCCGCCATGTTCGAGAACATGATTGACCTCATGTTCAAGGACGAGTACGACGTCTACGTGTTTGACACGGCTCCCACCGCGAATGCCCGGCGATTGCTGGGGATGTCCTCAGTGTACTCCTTGTGGGTGGAGAAGATGATTAAAAGCCGGGAGGAAGCCAAGTCCCTGAAGGAGATGCTCTCGTACAGTAAGAAGAAGGAAGAAAAGGATCCCCTTATGGAGTACCTCATTAAGTTCCGCGACCGCATGGAGCGGGCTAAGGTGCTTCTTACGGATCCGGCCAAAACCGCTTTCTTCTTTGTCACCTTGCCGGAGGCGTTGCCCATCGCTGTGATTCGCCGCTTTATCAACTGGTTTACGGACTTTGGCATTCCCATTGGCGGCGTTGTGGTTAATATGCTCATTCAGGAGGAAGAGGTATCGGATTCCGCGGCGGAATTTGTGCGAAATCGTTTAGCTATGCAGCAACGCTATATGGGCGAGATTGAGGAGTTATTCGACGGTTTGGTGCGGGCTATTATTCCTTTGTACGAGACGGAAGTCCGCGGTGTGCCCATGGTGGAGAGGGTGGCCCAAGATCTGTTTGCGGAATAGGGCCACGGGCAGCGTTTGGTGTCAAATGCATTAAATGGGGGCGAAAAACTTCGCCCCCATTTTTGTACTTATCCTGTGGAACCAGGTTCCTTGCTCTGGCTGGTACGGCCCTTTTAGGATGCGAAAGCATTGGCTAAGTGGGTAAGTGCGCGAAAAACTTCCTGGGCCCTACTGGGATCGTTCAAAAATTCCGCCGATGTGATGAGGTTTATGTGGGGACTGGTGTGTTGAATACTCATCTGTTCCACTTCCGGCAGAACCTGGGATAGGGCCCGCAAGCGTTCCTCTTGGGCTGCGGTAAGATTCTTGGTGGCAAACAAGGGACCTTCCCACGGCGAGGGGAGTTGTTTCCACGATGAGGTTTTAGTGGCGGGAGGGGTAACTTTTGGTCCGGCAAATACGTCCACATGGGGGGGACGTTGAAGTACTATTTGCATGAACACACGATCCCCCCGTCCTCGTATGACGTTAAAGAGCCAATACACACTTAACTCCCGTGGCTGGAGGTAGATGAGAACATCAATTTTCTTGAACGGAGGCCGCGCGTTGGTCGCGATGACGTGATAGCCTGATGTGCCCAACCGTCGGGCTGACGGGTGGCGAGCAACCTTGAGGATGGCTGGTGTGAGTGCTCTTAAGTAATGTTCCTGTAAGCGTCGATTGCGAATTGTTCCGTAAATGAATCCTGCCCCAATGGCAAATGTTAGGGCAAGAATAGCCATGAAGCCGGGGTCGTGTGTCCAATTGGCGTTCATGTGCGTTCTCCGTTAAGATATTAGAGCGTACGACAGCATTGTACATATTTTTGAGGTTAGGTGGAATCCTGTAGGAACGCGAAGCAAAACACGATGAAGTTTTTGCTAATTGGCTTACCTTATATATGGGGGGAAAGACACTCATGGGTGATGCACAAGAACGTACAGTAATCATCATCGAGGATCAACCGGACATCGTTGATCTCATCGAACTCATCTTACATCGTGGGCATTACAAAATTTTGCGCGCTTACGATGGTGAGATGGGCCTGGAGTTGGTCCGAGAACATAAGCCCGACATCATTCTGTTGGATTTGATGATGCCGACATTGGATGGGTGGGCTTTTCACCGCCGTTTACGCCAGGACCCGGAAATTGCGGATATTCCCGTGATTTACGTTACCGCCAGGGCGAGCATGGAAGAGCGCATCCGCGCGTTGGAGGAGGAAGGCGCCGCCGCTTATATTGTGAAGCCTTTTAGCCCTCGGGAACTCCTGGACACTATCGAGCAGGTGCTTTCCAAATCTCAAACGTCCGACTCCAAGGAGTAATGACAATCCGTCATGGGGCAAGTAGGCTTACGTGCGGGATTGTTCGGGTCTGCGATTGCCCTTGTCATTGCGTTTTTGTCCCTTGTTCCCCTGGTGGGAAATTGTCTGGTGTGGGTGTTCAATTTGTTGTTGTGGGTTGGAATTGGGGCGCTGGTGGCTTATTGGGCTCCTTATGGTGTTGAAGAGCGGGAGATTGCTCTGGCCGGCGCCATTGCAGGTGGGGTGGCAACACTTATTGGTGGGCTCACACTCATTCTCTTGGCTCCCGTCGGGCTGGCGTTGATAGGGGGTACAACCGGTGCGTTGCGCTTACTTCCCCCTGATGTACAGGCCATGTTTCAGAAGGCCGGAGTTGCCCCACAGGTGGTGTATTCTCCTCTGGGTGTTTTCTTGGTCGCCTCTCTTATGTGCGGAGCCCAGTTCTTTGCTGCTCCGGTGATTACAGGGTTGGCTGCTGTGGTCTTCTCTCGAGTGTGGTCTACGGAGGAGGTGCCTTGGGACGAAGAACAAGGACCTTATATGCTGGAGTGGTAGGGAGGTTACGCGGCTTTTAACTCTTCCAATCGTAGTGAGATGACGCGTGAAGCCCCATCCCGGCCCATGGATACTCCGTAAATAGTGTCCGCGGCTTCAATAGTTCCACGGTTGTGGGTGATGACGATGAATTGAATGTGTTGCGATAATTCCTTTAGTACATCACGGAAACGCCCTACGTTCGCTTCGTCAAGCGCAGCATCCACTTCATCTAGAACGCAGAAGGGCGGGGGACTAACCGTCAGGATGGCAAAGATGAGGGCTGCAGCCGTTAATGCCCTTTCCCCACCGGATAACATGGCCAAGCTTTGTGTACGTTTTCCCGGCGGACGCGCGACAATGTCAATCCCTGTGTTGTTCAGGTCGTCGGGATGGGTAAGTGTAAGGCGTGCGGTCCCACCTCCAAACAGGCGCTGAAAGTATTTCTTGAATTCTCGTGCCACTGCTTGATAGGTTTTCTTGAATTCCTCCTGCATTAATCGGTCCAGTTCCTTGATGGCTGTCTTTAAATCCTGGGATGCCTCTGTGAGGTCCTGCACCTGGGATTGGAGGAAGTCATGTCGTTCACGTAGTTGTTCGTACTCTTGGGGGGCATCTGGATTAATGGGACCCAGGTTCCGTAATCGGATGCGAATGCGGCGGATATCTTCTTCAAGGCCTGCGGGAATCTCCGTGATTTTGGGCAGAGTCTCAACTTCATTGGTGAAGGGTAAGGGTGCCTGGGACGGATATATTTCTGTTGATTCTTCCAGACGTACTAACCCTAAGTCTTCCTCAATCTGGTGTCGAAGTCGCGAGAGCGCGTCTTCTGCCCTTTGAACAGCCAGGCCGATTTGTGTGAGGTGAGATTCCTCTTGGTGAAGCAAACGGCGTTCATTGTCCAGGGCCTGTTGTAGTTCCAGGATTTTTTCCTTCTGATGGGATAGGCGTTCCTCTGCTGCACGAGTGGGAGGTTCTATTTCGGCCAGTTGGTTTTGGACTCTTTGCAGTTGCGTTTGAATTCGTTGGAGTTCGTGTTGTGCTTGTTCTATATCCTGCTGCAGTTCGGCAATTTGTGTTTCGTGGCTCTGAATTAATTCACTTTGATGGGCGATGTCCTGGTTTAAGGTGTCCAACAGGTGCTGAGCACTGCGCAAGCGGCCTTCTAATGTAGCCCGCAAAGATTGAAGGTAGGCAACGCGCTCTCGGGTTTCTTCATCGTCCAGTTGGTGAAGGTGGGTTTCTGCTTCGCGCAATGTCTGCTCAACGGATGTCTGTTCAGTCTGAAGTTCTCGGATGTGCTTTTCGATTTGCTCCTGTTCGTTTTGAACAGTTGCCCATTCTTCTTCCAATCGCCTTAAAAGGCTTTCCTGGGCTTGGATCTGTCCTTCTAAGCGGGATATGCGGTTTTCTTGTTCCCGCATGTTTTGTCGAAGGTGTAGGAGTTGACGGTTGAGCGCGCGGTGTTTTTCCTGGTAGGTCTTTAACTCGCGCTTTTGGGTTTCCAGGTGGGTTTCTTGTTGTCTTATGTGTTGCTGGAGTGCGTTCAGAGTTTGACGCACACGTTCGAGGTGGTGAGGGAGTTCCCTCCACTCGCGCTCACGGGCTAGCATTCCTCCTCGTGCTTGTTTGCCTTCGCCTCCTGTCACCCGACCGGAACTGCGCACCAGTTCTCCCTCTAAGGTGACAATGCGTAACCCTCCTGACCGGGGCAGTACGCGTCGCGCTGTGGGCAGGTCTTGGACCACGAGTGTGCGGTTCAGGAGGAGGTCAATGGCCGGGCGCACTCTCGCGTCCGTTTCCACCAGGTCGGCGGCAAGGCCAATAACGCCTTTATCTTGCGGGATAGTCGGGCGTCGAGCGGGTCGAATGGTGTCTAGAGGGAGGAAGGTGGCCCGTCCTGCTCGCTCGCGTTTGAGATAGGCGATGGCCTGTTCGGCGTCCTTCCACGTGTGAACTACAATGTCCTGGAGCGAGGCGCCCAAGGCTTCTTCGATGGCCCGTTCGTATTTCTCCGGCACGTGAATGAGTTCAGCGATGACGCCGATCACACCAGGTAGGCGGGCGCTCAGTACAGCCCGTACTCCTGCGTAGAAGCCACTCCCCTCCTCACGCAGTCTCTCCAGGAGAGCGTAACGGTCCTGGAGGCGGCGTAATTCAGACTCTGCTTGGCGTAAGCGTTCTTTGGCGGCGGTGAGTTGTTCTTGGCTTTGCCGCCACTCCGCTTCCTTTGTCTGGATTTGCGTTTCAACCTGGTGAATTTCCTGTTCTAGCGCGGTAATACGTTGGGCAATCTCGCGGAGGTGTGTTTGCAGACGATCCTTTTCCTGTTGAAGTTGGTGCAGGCGTTGGTTAATGCGGTCTCGTTCTGCTTGTACATTTTTCGCTCGTTCTCGTAGTTGCTGCTGACGTTCTTTGGCCTCCGCGATCCGGGTTGTTAACGTAAGCAGGCGATCGCGTGTGGCCTGGACGGTCTGGGCCGCACGACGCCGTTGTTCTTCTATGTGTGCAAATGCTTGCTGGGCTTCTTGTAATTCGGATTCTAATGAGGCTTGTTCTGCTTGTAGCGCGAGAAGTCGGTTGTGGGCTTCCTCTCGTCGTTCTTCTAGGATGCGTAGATGCGCTTGCAGCGCGGGCAATGCATTGGCCAATGTCCGGTACTGGGCCTCTAGTCCTCGTTTGCGCTCCTGAGTGACTGCTTCTTCCCGTAGGAGTGTTTCGATCTCCCGGTGGAGCGTGGCAATGCGCGCGTGGTTCTGCTCGATTTCTTCGCGGATGTGTTGTTGCTCATCGCGCAGACGATCCAGGTGTTTTTCTAATTCCAGTATGCGACGCTGACGTTGCTGGAGTCGCTCTTCCTGGCGTTGCCAGGATTTCCGGGCTGCTTCAAGTTCTTTCAGGGCTTTATGCCAACGATATCCGTACCACGTACGCAATAGGTTCTGTAGTTCTCTCTCCAGGAGGGTGTATTGCTGTACGCGCTCAACCTGTCGTTCTAGCCGTTTGAGGCGGGGGGTGATTTCTGCCAGAATATCGCGCACGCGTACGAGATTGGCTTCGACCTCTGACAAACGGTGGAGGGCTTGATCTCGTTTCTTTTGGTAGACGGTAATGCCCGCGGCTTCTTCAATGAGAATGCGTCTCTCTTCTGGTCGGAGGGAGAGGGCCTGGTCCACCAGCCCCTGTCCAATAATGGCATACGAGCGTTTGAGCAATCCGCTTTCGGCCAGGAGTTCCTGGATGTCTCGTAATCGTACGCGGGTACCGTTTAAGTAGTATTCATTCTCTCCCGACCGATAGGCACGGCGGGTGATGACAACGGTGTTGAAGTCCACCGGGAGCCATCCATCGCTATTGTCAAATGTGACGCTCACTGTGGCCATGCCCATGCGTGGCCGCGCGTCACTGCCCGAGAAAATCATGTCCTCGGTGCGTTTTCCCCGCAATACGGAATAACTTTGCTCGCCCAACACCCACCGCAACGCGTCCGCAATGTTTGATTTTCCGCTCCCATTAGGTCCAACAATCGCTGTGATCCCTCGGGGGAAGAGGAACTCGGTTTTGTCGGCAAACGTTTTATAGCCGTGGAGTGCCAGGTGGGTCAGGCGGGCGGGCAGAGGATCGGTATTGAGTTGGGTTTGGCTTCGCTTTGGTTCGTTGTTCGACATAAATTTTCGAGTTCGTCCTGCGCATGCATATAATGTGGGCTACGTTGAACGCAGGCCATATGGCGGGTACATTATACGAGCATTTGAGGAGATGTCCAAATTAAATAAGGGTTCCAGGGACCTGTAAAGTGAAATCTTGCGGGTTCAAATCCCGCCCTGGAATGGCCGCGAGCGTTCCAGGTGGAAGGAGAGGGTGTTGCTATGAAAGCACAATTGCGTCATCCTGAGGATATCGCGCGCGCTCTGGAGCGATTTTTACACAAGGTGCAGCGTCCTGCTCGGTACACGGGTGGTGAGTGGAACGCTGTGCGCAAGGATTGGGATGCGACCCCGATTCACGTTGCTTTGGTATTCCCCGATTTGTACGACTTGGCCATGTCTAACCTGGGTTTACCGCTTTTGTACCACGCGGTGAACGAGCAACCTGATATGTTGGCTGAACGTGCGTTTGCCCCGTGGGTGGATATGGAGTTGGAAATGCGGCGACGGGGCATTCCCCTCTACACGTTAGAAAGCAAGCGTCCTGTACGAGATTTTGACTTAGTGGGATTCAGTTTACCGTATGAGCAGCTGTACACGAATACGTTGAATCTGCTGGATTTGGCGGGTATTCCTTTAAGGGCCACGGAACGGACTGATGCGGATCCGCTAGTTATCGCAGGGGGATCAGCGGTCACGAATCCTGAACCTATGTGGCCCTTCTTTGATGCGTTTTTCATCGGGGAGGGGGATGAGGCTATCCTGGAGTTGGCCCGTGTGGCCTATGAGACAAAAGGTTTGCCCCGGCGCGAACGTTGGCGAGCGTTGGCTCGCATTTCCGGGGTGTATGTGCCCCATTTTTATCATGTGACCTATCATCCAGACGGAACAGTGCATTCTGTCACTCCTATAGAGCCAGACGCCCAGTACCCTGTGGTCAAACGCATTGTCCCTTTGCTTCCTCCACCACCTACTAAATTTGTGGTGCCCTATATTGATGTGGTTCACAACCGTGGTGCGATCGAGATTATGCGTGGGTGCACGCGTGGGTGCCGTTTTTGTCATGCGGGGATGGCATACCGTCCGGTGCGCAACCGTCCGCTGGCAGAAGTACTGGCTGCGGTTGATGCTATGGTTCGCGATACAGGGTTTGAAGAGGTTGGGCTTCTCTCACTAAGTTCCAGTGATTATCCCTGGGTTAGGGAGTTGGTCGACGCACTGACCCAACGGTATGCACGGAAGCGTTTAGGGATAGGTTTGCCGTCATTGCGCATAGAGACGTTTAGTGTGGATTTGATGGAGGCTTTAGAGAAGGGGCGGCGTCGGAGTGGGTTTACTTTTGCTCCGGAGGCCGCGACTGATCGCTTGCGCGATGTTATCAATAAGCCTATTCCAACGGATGAATTGTTGGCTGTTGTGGAAGAGGTATATCGTCGTGGGTGGACGACTATAAAGTTGTACTTTATGATCGGCCATCCTACACAGACTTGGGAGGATGTGCAGGCGATTGTGGATTTGGCCCAGCAGGTGTTGCGTATTGGGCGCAAGCACTTGGGACGCAAGGCGAGTGTACGTATCGGGGTGAGCACGTTGGTTCCCAAACCTCATACGCCGTTCCAGTGGGTACCTTTGGAGAGTGAGGAGAATATCTGGGCCCAAATCAGGATCTTGCAGCGAGGTATCCGCGGTCCGGGGATGTATTTGTCCTGGAATAACCCGCGCGAGACGTTTATTGAAGCGGTGCTAAGTCGCGGGGATAGGCGTTTGGCCGATGTGGTTGAGCGGGCATGGCAACTAGGCGCAAAATTCGATGCGTGGGGGGACCAATTTCGTTACGATGCTTGGATGCAGGCCTTCGCGGATGTGGGGCTGGATCCGGAATGGTACGCGCGACGTGAACGGTCTTTGGATGAGGTGTTACCATGGGATCACATTAGTGTGGGCGTGAAAAAGCGCTTTTTGCAGCAAGAATATCGGCACGCGTTGCTTGGCGCGGTGATTGATGACTGCCGCGAATTCTGTTATTCGTGTGGGATCCTGACTTATTTTCGAGAATTGCGCCGACAGGTTCCCGATGATGCGTGGGGTTGCCCCCCACTGGGACGAGGGAAGAAGCGGCAACCGGTCGCTCCAGGCCCAGTGCCTATGTACGTAAATGAGGAAATGAGTCCAGAGTTAGCACGTCAATACGGTCCTCGTCGTTTGCAACGTCAACGACGCGATGAGCAAAAGTGAAAAGGGGCACCTGTAATGGGTGCCCCTTTTGGTGTATTGTTTGAGAATTTGCTCCTTGTGTTATGGAACGCGCGGCGCTTTCTTGAGTTCTGGCGGGATTTTGTCTGCAGACCAATGCCGTTCTATCTTGGCTTCGGCCCGCCGTTGGGCTAGCCAGTCCTCAAAGCATTGCTGTTTGTCCTGGTCGATGTCTGCCTCTGCCCGCGGGTGATTGGGATCGCGTTCTAGGACCTGGATGATGTGGTACCCGAACGTGGTTTTGACTGGATCGCTAATTTGACCCGGTTCCAGGGAGAACGCAGCCTTTTCAAATTCTGGCACCATGGAGCCATGGGTAAACCAGCCTAGGTCGCCTCCTTGGTCCTTTGAGCCAGGGTCCTCGGAGTATTCCTTGGCCAGTTCCGCGAAATCCGCGCCCGCGTCTAGCTTCGCCTTAATTTCCTGGGCCAGTTTCAGGGCTTCTTCTTCGGCTTGTTTGATTTTCTCCGGGTCCGGTGTAGGTGTAGGTGTTCCTTCTCCTACGGGTTCAGGAGTTGGTGTCTTAATGCGTATGAGGATATGTCGTGCGTGTACGGCTTCCTCTGTGGTACGTACGTTGGTGCAGATTTGGTCTTGAAGTTTTTCCCGCAAGACTTCTGTTTCAAACAGGGCTCGGAATTCCTGTTCGCTAAATCCCAGGGCTTGATTTTGAAGTGTTTGCAAGTATGAAGTGTACAGTTTTTGGAACCCTTCCTCGGTCATGGGAGTGGGGGTAGGCGTGAGGTTCGTTGTATCAGTGATGGGTTCTGTGGGATTTTCCTCCGCGGCTTTGGCTGCTTCCCTATCAAAACCAAAGTAATGGTCAATAAGTGCTTGCACTTCCTCGGGAGAGGCTGTGATACCGCGTTTTTCCGCCTCTTCACGAATCAGGATTTCGTCTATCATTTTGTCCAGGACGCGGAGGCTTAATCCCTCGATGTCGTTTAATTGCGCGCTTAATTGTTGTATTTGCTGGGTGAGGAGGGGATTTTGACCTTTAGGGTCGAATTCCATTTGGAACTGTTGCCAATTGCGCAAACGTTGTTGGAGGGTAAAGCGTTCGTAGGCCAAACGTCGCTGGTACGCGTTTGTCGGGATGGGAGTCCCATCAACCACGGCTACTGGTTGTCGTGGTGTCAGAACGTACTGCTGGAGTGCGCCCCAAACAAGTATACCGATGATGACGACGCCTAAAATGGTCAGTCCAATGATAACGCGCCGTTGTTGAATTTCTTCCCGGCGACGCATTCGCGCTTGGCGTCGAGTTTCTCGTTTCTCTTTTGTTGCTTTCTTGGCCATGAATGTACCTCGTAGTGCTTTGTGCTGGTGAATGACAGGGAATGGCCCGGCATTGCCGGGCCACTCGAAAGGAAATGTTTATATCTGTCCCGTAAGACGAGGATTAACCGAGTTCAGTTCCCCGCAAGTGTTCCGGCGCGAAAGGTAGTAGTGCCAGATGGCGTGCTCGTTTGATGGCAACAGCCAAACGGCGCTGGTGTTTGGCACACACACCTGTCTTGCGTCGTCCCTGAATTTTGCCCAACTCATCCAGGTAAGGGCGAAGGGCATCGGGGTTCTTGTAGTCAATATACTTTACCCCTTCCATGCAAAACGGACACACTTTTCGGCGATATCGAGGACGACGCACCCGCGGCGAGGTTTGCGTCGTGCGTTGAGCGTTATTTGCCATTTTTGTACATCCTCCTTATGCAATTCCTGAAGTACTCGTCATTCCGGCCTTAATAAGCGAGGTCATCTTCCTCGTATACGTCTTCATGGGCCGGAGGTTCCCCTGAACGGTTGTCCAGGATAATCATTTCACTGGCCACTAGTTCGGTTCGGTAGTGGCGGTGTCCATCCGCATCTTCCCAGGTACGGGTTTGTAGGTGGCCTTCCACATACACGCGAGAACCTTTGCGCAGGTATTGATTGCAGATCTCCGCCAGGTTCCCCCAGGCAACCACGTTAAACCATTCTGTGGCTTCGCGGCGTTGCCCATCTGAGGTCACCCATGTGCGGCTGGTGGCTACAGGGAAATGGGTGACAGGCTTACCACTTGGCGTGTACCGCATTTCCGGATCACGACCTAAGTTACCAATGACCATAACCTTGTTCAGTCCTCTGGACATCGCTCTACTCCCCTTCTCAATCAACCCAAAATCGTCAATACAATGGTGACACTTTACTTTTCAGGAACACGGACGATCAGGTGGCGGATGATCTGATCGATAAAGCGGATGCTGCGGTCGAATTGGGCCACGTAATCCGGGGCCATTCGAGCACGCATGAGGAAATAAATGCCTTCACGCTCTTTGGCAATTGGGTACGCCAAAGTGCGTTTGCCCCATACGTCGGTTTCGAGGACTTCCCCGTTTTCGTTGATGAGGTTCTGCAGACGTTCAATCAGCGCCTGCAACGCCTCACCCTCGACGCTGGGGCGAGCAATGAACACCATCTCGTACTCGCGCACCGATCCTTACCTCCTTTCTATGGGATTGCCTTTGGTCAAGCCCGAAGGCGGCCAAAGGCAGAAAGGACACGTATCCTACCCTTAACCTGTCCTTTTATGCAAATGGGGCGGGTGGGACTCGAACCCACACGGGGGGAACCCCAGAGGATTTTAAGTCCCCTGCGTCTGCCAATTCCGCCACCGCCCCACAGCACCTGGGTATATTACCATTCTCCTCCCTAACCTCAAAATTTGAAGGCACAGAAGATCAACAGGGGGAGAATGTAGGATATGTTTCCGTAGATACCAGGTTAAGGATAGGTCCCTTGTGGATTTTTGACAATTTGGGAAAACGCGGTTACAAGTAGCATATCACTGAACGTTTCTCTCATCTCTTCCTGTATGCCACACCTGGTTCAACCAAACAGTGAGTTTGTAAATCCTATATGAGGCTTGTGACCATGAACAGACGATTGTGGGTCTTTCTTTTCCTCGCGCTAGGCAGCATTCTACTTTTCACATCTCACAATGAGGCTTCACCTTCTGCTTCCAACTCGACTTCTGAAACGGTCCACATTGTTGCAAATTACACTCCCCAACCAGCCCCCGCACCGGTGAACCACCCCTTTGGTATTGAGTTTGTCGGGGGGATTACACAGGTATCTCGTTCTTCCGATATCCAGGAAATTCGTAATGTGGGGGCCACATGGGTGCGTGTCGCTGTGTTCTGGGCTGAGTTGCAACCGACTGAGGAGACGACCATCGATTGGACACCTGTGGACGCGGGCTTTCAACGTCTGGCCGACCTGGGACTTCGCCCCATTGTTGTGTTGCGGGCAATACCCCCTTGGGCGGCCACCGAACATCCTACCCTGCACGATCATCCCTCCTGTGGCCCGGTACGCGCCGATAAAATGGACGCGTACATGGATTTTGTGGAAACGTTGGTACGTCGTTATAGCCGCCCTCCCTATAACGTGAAGTACTG
>Ga0256914_1000356_pt1 | contig 44778 bp, 28 predicted proteins | sample HulkmetaG_FD_191571 | JGI IMG/M metagenome (GOLD analysis project Ga0256914, IMG submission 191571) | Hydrothermal chimney microbial communities from Main Endeavour vent field at the Juan de Fuca Ridge, Pacific Ocean - Hulk | ecosystem: Environmental > Aquatic > Marine > Hydrothermal vents ...
GTTCTGCTTTTCCTGAGAACGCCCGGGTGCGGGAGGACGGTCGGATCCGGAGGTCCGGAGATGCCGATGTCGCCGGTGTTCTGAAGGCGGGGAGCGGCGGGGGGTGCCCCCGGTCATCCACCAGTCGCGGAGGCGTGGGTCGTTGGGCGCGGCCCGCTGTTTCCTCCGGAGCCCCCACCCGGACAGGAGGTTGGGGTTGCCGCCCAAATCCTCCACCAGGTGCGTCAAGTCGGTGGGGGGCGGGGCATAGAAGTGCATGGAGCGCCTGGTCTTCGGGTGCCTGAAGTGGAGACGGGAGGCGTGGAGGGCCAGCCGAGGGGCGGAGAGCCTGGTTCCTTCGTAATCCCGGTCGTAGATGGTTTCTCCCAGAATGGGATGCCCTGCCTCGGCCAGATGAATCCGCGCCTGGTGGGTGCGGTTGGTCTCCATGCCGCACCGCACGATGGTCGCCTCCCCCAACCGCTCGACGACCAGCACGTGAGTCACCGCCTCTTTCCCCACCTTTGGGGGTTCGACAGAGCCTCTTATGCCGTCTCCGCGGTCGGGTGCGATCCGGGATCGAATGGTCATCCTGTCGCGTTCGAGGTCCCCGTGAACGACGGCCACGAACTCGGGATGGGCGGCGCGTCCGCGGAACTGGGCCAACAGGTCGGTTCGAGTGGTATCGTCCTTGGCCAGAACGAGTAGGCCGGAAGTTTCATGGTCCAACCGGTGAACGACGGAGAGGCGCGTACGTCCCGGATCGATCCCTCGAGCCCGCCAGGCGCGGCGCACCAGGTCGAGGACGGTGAGCCGGCTTCCTCCCTCGTGGGGTACGGTGGCGACCCGTGCAGGCTTGAGGACCACCACCAGGTGGGGGTCATCGGCGAGGATTCGGAAGTCGCCCTGAAGAGCCGCCTGGCGCTCGTCCACCGGCGTGCTGGACACGGAGACCCGGGTTCCAGGCGCCACCTGGTGCCGGGCGTCGTAGACGATGCGTCCCCCCACGGTGACCCGACCGGACCTGCACAGGGCACGCACCTGTCCCCACGTCCAGTCCGAGAGCCTCGACTTGAGCACTCGAGCAAGCGGAATCCGGGTTCGATCGCCCGGATCTCCGGCTGTGACCTCGAACGGCTCGACATCTGGAAAGTTCATGTTCTCTCCCTGGAATCCCGGCACAGGCGCGGACCAGGACGGCCCGCCTGCGGGCATGGGTATGTACCCGAGAAGCGGGGTGCTGTCAAGTCGGGCCTGTGTCTCCTGGAGCTTTTCGATACCCTTCCGGGAGGGGGGGGACGGGTCCACCGTTTCGACCCGAGGGACCGTGGCCGCGCCTGGAGTGGTGGAAGTCCCTCCGACACGCTCGGCCAAGCGCCACGATCCGCCCGGCCACATCCTGCCAGGCCCTGCCGACCACCCGGCCGGGGGCGATGGTCCGCCAATGATTCAGGAGGTCCGGGTGGTCGAAGGCCTCCACGATGGTTCGCGCCATGGTATCCGGATCGTCACACGGCACGGTGCGCCCCGCTCCATCCACCAGGTCCGGCAAATCCCCCTGCGCCGACGTGACCACGGGCACCGACGCGGCCAGGGCCTCGAGAATTTTCAACGGAGCGAAGTAGAAAGGCTCGATGCGCGGATAAGGGGCCAGGAGCAGGTGCATGGCGGCCAGCACGTCCGGCACCTGGTCGGGCGGCACGAACCCGGTGAACCGAACGACCCTTTCCAGGCCAGACTCCCGGACCCGGCGGCGCATACGGTCCAATTCCGGACCATCACCCACCACGATCCCGTGGATCGATGGGCGGGCACGATGGGCCTTCGCCACCACGTCCACCCAGGTGTCTGCCCCGTGCCAGGGCTTCAGGCTGCCCAGAAATCCCACCACGAACCCGTTCCCCCGCACGACCGCACGACCGGACAGGGAACGTCGCCGACCTGCAAACCGAACTGGATCCACTCCGTTGCCCGTGACAACCACCCGGTGACGAGGCACGCCCACCGAGGTGCACACGTAGTCCCTCAACGGATTCGAGACCACCACCAGGCGGTCGGCCGCACCCAAAGTGGCCCGTTCCGCCAGACGGTCGAGCAGGGGTGCGGAAAACCCCTCGAACCAGGCCCGCTCCAACCGCAAGGGGGCGTTGACCTCGAGGATCCAGGGCACGCCGAACCGATGACGGAGTATCCGGCCGGCCGTGCTGAACAGGTCGTATCGCTCCAGGACCAGGTCGGGTGGGTCGAACCGAAGCCAGGCTGCAGCCCGGCAGGCAAACCTCCAGGACCGTCGGGCCTCGGCCACAGCCCGCCCCGGGAATCCAGGAACAGGACCACGCGGTTCGGAGAGGAGGTGAATGCGGAGCCGACCGCGGAATCCTGCAGACCCACCCGTCCCGGCCGACTCCACTGCACTCCGGCCAGTATCCGCCTCCCCCCCTGTGACTCCCTGACCCCGTGCAGCAAACAGGGTCACACGATGGCCCAGAGAAACCAGCGCACGGGTGATCGACTCCACGTGCCGCGTGCTGCCCGACAATCCCCCCAGCGGAATGCCGGGCGCACTCACCAGGTACGCGATGTGCAACGGTTCGACACCGCTCACAGGCAGGAGAATGCGTGCTCGAGGTCTTCGATCAGGTCGCCGGCGTGCTCGACGCCCACCGAGAGACGAATTAGGCCGTCGGTCACCCCGATACGTTTCCTCAATTCAGGGGGCATGGCAGCGTGGGTCATGGCGGCCGGAATTTCGATCAACGACTCCACGCCACCAAGGCTCTCGGCCAGGCTGAAAACTCGAGTCCCTGCGGCGAATCGCCTGGCAGCGTCCAGGTCAGCGTCCAGTTCCACCGAAACCATGCCCCCGGGGGCCCGCATTTGCCGCATGCCCAACGCGAACTGGGGATGCGACTGCAAACCGGGATAGATCACCCGTGCCACCCGGTCGTGACCTTCCAGAAACTCTGCCACGCGACGGGCATTCTCCACATGCCGCGCCATCCGGAGCGGCAACGTCTTGATACCCCGAAGAACAAGCCAGGCGTCCATCGGCCCAGGTACGGCACCCATGGCGTTCTGAAGGTAGGCCAGCCGTTCGTGTAGATCCGCGTCGTTCGTCATGACGCAACCGCCGATCACGTCGGAATGGCCGTTCAGATACTTGGTCGTCGAATGAAGCACCAGGTCTGCCCCAAGTTCCAATGGTCGCTGCAAGCACGGCGTCATGAACGTGTTGTCCACCACCACCCACGCGCCCACCTGGTGCCCAATCCGGGCGACCGCCTCGATGTCCACCAGTTTCAGCAGGGGATTCGTGGGCGTTTCGATCCAGATGAGCCGGGTTTCGGAGCGCACGGCCTCCGCCACACGCCCGGGGTCGGTCATGTCCACGTAGGAGAACTCGAGGCCTTGCTTGACAAACACGTTGTCGAAAAGCCGATAGGTGCCGCCATAGAGGTCGTCCATGGCCACCACGTGGTCCCCACTTTCCAGCAGGTGCAGCACGCTCGAGGCCGCCGCGCATCCAGAGGCGAACGCGAGGCCGAACCGTGCCCCCTCCAGGGCGGCCAGGTTGGCCTCGAGCACCGTTCGTGTGGGGTTTCCGGTCCGGGAATACTCGTACCCCTTGTGGACGCCCACCTCGGGCTGAACATAGGTAGAGGTCTGGTAGATCGCAGGCATGATGGCCCCGGTGGTGGGGTCGGGCGCCTGCCCTGCGTGTACGGCCAGGGTGTCGAAATGCCACTGGTCAGTCTTCGATTTCATGATTCACTCCCGCTGGGACTGTCGAGCGTGCGCTATTGTGGACTCGAGGTGACACGGTGTCAAATCCGTTCGTCAGAGGCAGGAGACGAACTGCTTGCCACGGTGTCTTCCAGGGACACACGCACCGATCGTGCGGGCGGACAAGGCCGGTGCGTTGCCCTTGACACCCGCTGGTGCGGGCAAGACAATGGCGATCATGTGGAAGCGCTTGCCGAGGTTGCTTCATCTGGTGCTGGCTCTCTGGGGCCTGGTCACCTGCTTCCGGCTGCTCAACCGTTCTCGAGTCGTACCGGTGGCCCTGGTGGTGGGTCCGTGGCGGGAGGTGGTCTATCCTCCGTGGCTGTTGTTCTGCATGGGTCTGTGCGCGGTTGTGGTGGTGTGGCGCACCATTCAGCTTGTCGTGGAGCTTGTCGGGGCCGTGCCCGGCCACAATCGACCGAAGATCGAGTCCCCGTCCGAGGCGGCGCAGAAATTCGAGGCCGAAGGGTCCGTCGAGAACGGTCACCCGCAGGAGACGGTCCCCCAAACCGGAGACCCGGTGTCAACGCGCGCCAACCCCTTGGCGTGGGGATGGCCAGACTGGGCAGCCCTGGCCGCAACCGGAATCATGGCCTGGACGGTTCTCCAGGCGTTTCGAGCCCGGCGCAACCCGCTCGGGGTCTGCGTGGGCATGGACGCCCCGACCTTTCTCGGCGACATCGTGGCGATCGGGATCGGGCGGTGGGACCTCTACAACACGGACAAGCGCCTCCCCTACCCCTTCCTCAGCGCCAAGGTTGCGGACATCACCGGCTGGACCTACCTCGAGGCGGGTCAGGCAGTCTCGTTCGCCAGCGCCGTGCTGCTGGTGATCGTGGTCTATGTGATCGCCCGGGCGTTTTCAGGCCGTCTGACCGCCCTGCTCGCCGCCCTGACGCACCTCGCCTTTCCGGTGCTCCATCCCTATGCGGTTCAGACCACGAGCTACAGCTTTTTCTACCTCGTGGTGAATGTCACCGTCGCAGCTTCCGCCTGGGCCGTGGTCACCGGGCATCCGATCTGGTATCTCCTGGCCGGACTGGGAGCAACCGTCAGCGTGGCCACGCAGGTGAAGGGCCTGACCGTGGTCGTGCCCGTGCTCGGAATCGTTCTTGTCGCAACAGTGGTTGTGTGGAGACGTGCGTCTGTCCGCCTGGTTTCCCTGGCGGCCCTACCCATCCTGGTCGGGACCGTGACCTCGAGTTTCCTGCCCGTCGAGTACACCCCGCTCTCCTGGCTGATCGCGCACCACCGGGAGGAGGTGCACCAGGACATGCCCTACCCCTGGACACACACCGTGACCCCACCTCTGGACGCACCCTCGCCCCTTTCCCCGTGGCTCCCTTCGTTTCTCAGGGGGGGAGAACTCGAGGCGCTCAGCGGCGCCCTTCTGGCTCCGGCAGACTCCGAAGTCGTGCTGTTCCGAAAGCAAGGGACGGGCACCCGTGTTGCAAGCACACCAGTGCTCCTGCCGGGCACGACCATTCCGCCCCTTGGTGTCCGGCTTTCGAACAACATCAAGGCGTTGCAGCAGTTCCTCCCCGAAAACGTGCTGCTGCTCGCCTCGCTCCTCGCATTGGGTCTGCTCGGAGCAATCCTCCCCCTCCCTCGAGGACTGCCGCCGAAACGCGCTGCGGCCGGGTGGGTGCTCCTCGCCGCCCTCCTGTCGGTCTGGGGCTCGCTCTCCCTCAAGTTCCATATCCGCTACCTGCTCCAGGCACTCCCGGTCGTGTCGATCCTGATCGTGCATGCTGTCCAGATCGTGGCCAGGCAGTGGACGGGCCGTTCTCCGGGATGGGTGCGGGGGATCACCGGTGCGCTCGTCGCCTGGTTGATCGCCTCCTTGGCCGCTTCCCTGTTCTGCCATTCCACCCGCACCTGGCTCGATTCGCCCGCCCGCCTCGCTCGTTTGCCGCAGTGCCTCGGAATACACGACCAGGAGAACAACATTGTGCAGGCATGGGCGGTCATGCGCACGGCAGCCTGGATCGATGCGCACGTACCGCTGGACGCCTCCGTGCTGGACTGTTCCCCGATTCCGGTCTGGCACTACCTCCCGGGTGATCCGCGATTCGTCCGCCCCGTGGTGGATGGCCAACGGTTCAAGGCCTGCCAACGGTTCATCGCCCGCGTCAACGCAGGGGAGCGTCCAGAGCGGGAGACCTACATCGTGGTGAGCGACGTCCCCGAATACCGCGGTCCGGACACACCGTACAGTCATCAGCTTCTGAGCCACCCGGACCGCTGGACAATGGCCTTCGGGTTCAATCCCGAAAACGGCCAGGCACTCGACGCATCGAGCCCATTCCATCCGACCCGCAATGCCATGCTCGTGTTTCGCACCTCACCTTGAGCGGCTGTCTCTCTTGCCACTCCATTCAACCCCTGTTGCCGGAACAAACCTGATTCATTTGATTCATTCTCGAGAACCGGGAAAGACGCGCAAACACCGCCTCTCGGCGGCAGGCATGCAGCGGGGGCGGCCGTCCGCTTGCGCCGCCAACTTCGAAGTGGACCTGTGGGAAACCGGTGGACCGACTTGACCTTCACGTCTGTGCGTCATACCATCGAAACGTCACACCAATGCCTCGAGCCGGACGCCCCCGGCCGGGGCCTTCCAGGCTCGCACCTCGAGGGGGAAACACACCATGTCTCCAACCGCCCGACCCCGCCGGCCCCGCGCCGGACGCCGCGTTGCGCTCGTGGCCGGCCTGCGCACGCCGTTCGCGCGTCAGTCCACGGCGTTTCGCACCACGAGCACCCTGGAGCTGGGCATGATGGTCGTCAACGAGTTGCTCGTGCGAACCGCCATCGAACCGAGCGCCATCGACCTGCTCGTATTTGGTCAGGTACTCCCGGTGATGGAGGCGCCCAACATCGCGCGGGAGATCGTGCTTGGCACCGGGATGGCGCCTTCCACGGTGGCGTACAGTGTGTCGCAAGCGTGCACGAGCGCCATGCTCGCCATGGTGAACGTGGCCCAGGCCATCGAGACCGGGGCTGCCGAGGTGGGTATCGCAGGGGGGACCGACAGCGCATCGGTGGTGCCGATCACCCTGTCCCGCCGACTCGCCACCGCCCTGGTGGACCTGACTCGAGCCCGGAGCGCCCGGGATCGGGTCAAGATTCTGGCCGGATTGAAGCCCCGGGATCTTTCCCCGGTGCCTCCTGCTGTGACCGAGTACTCGACAGGCATGACCATGGGGGAGCACGGGGAGCAACTGGCCAGGGACCATGGGATCTCTCGCAGCGACCAGGACGCCTTCGCCCTCCGTTCCCACACCCTGGCCGCTCGAGCCTGGGAGCAAGGCAAACTGGACGGGGAGGTCATGCGGGCCTACGTACCCCCGTTCGATGCGCCGTTCGTCCGGGACAACGTGGTGCGGCCCGACACCACCCTCGAGGCGCTTGCGCGACTCAGGCCCGCCTTTGACCGGCGACACGGGACCCTCACCGCAGGCAACAGCACCGCGCTCACCGACGGAGCGTCCGCCGTAGTTCTGATGCGTGAGGACCGGGCCCGTGCACTCGGACTGGAGCCGCTTGGCTTTCTGCGCAGCCACGCTTTTGCCGCCCTGGACACGCGCCGGGACATGCTGATGGGGCCTGCCCACGCCATTCCGATTGCCCTGGATCGGGCTCGAGTTCGGCTTTCGGACATCGACCTGGTCGACATGCATGAGGCATTCGCGGCCCAGGTCCTTGCGAACCTCCAGGCGCTGGAATCCACCTCTTTTGCCCGCGAGAAACTCAACCGGACCGCGCCGGTGGGGTCCGTGGCCATGGATCGGTTCAACGTTCTCGGGGGCTCCATTGCCTACGGGCACCCTTTTGCCGCCACAGGGGGCCGCATCGTGACGCAGACGCTTCGGGAACTGCGTCGCCGAGGGGGTGGACTGGCGCTGACCAGTGCGTGTGCCGCCGGAGGCCTGGCTGCTGCCATGGTATGGGAGGTGACATCATGAGAAGCGACCGGGGGAACAGCGCATTGCGCCTCGAGGTCCGAGAGAATGGGGTGGCATGGGTCGTTTTCGACGTACCTGGAGAAGCGCAGAACACACTCAAGGCCGAGTTCGCGGAGGCGTTTGAGCAGCTAATCCAGGAGATTCGAGCCGATCGGGCCATTCGTGCGGTGGTTTTCTCGAGCGGCAAGCCGGACTCGTTTCTGGCCGGGGCGGACATCGGGATGCTGGAGGGTTGCAGCACGGCCGCGGAAGCAGAGGCTCTTTCGAGGAAGGGGCAACAGGCCTTTCGAGGGTTGGCAGCGCTCAACGTGCCGGTGGTGGCAGCGATCCATGGTCCCTGCCTGGGTGGAGGGGTGGAACTGGCCCTGGCGTGCACCTCGAGGATCTGCTCGGACGATCCGGCAACGGTACTGGGGATGCCGGAAGTCATGCTGGGAGTGCTTCCTGGAGCAGGAGGAACGCAGCGGCTTCCGAGGCTCATCGGCATCGCCAATGCCCTGGACCTGCTCCTCACCGGTCGGCAGATCCGTCCCAAGAAGGCGCTCGAACTGGGTCTCGTGGACGAAGTCGTGCCCCGTTCCATCCTCGAGCATGCGGCGATGAAGCGGGCACTGGCCCTGGCGTCGCACAAGGGGAGGAGGAGCCGGAGCACCCGGCGCGACCGGTCGGGCCTTCCGGATCTTCAGGAGGCGGCGCTCGAGCGGACCCGGGCCGGGCGTGGACTCCTGTTTCGACAGGCCCGCAAAGCGTTGTCCAGGAAGACTCGAGGCAACTATCCGGCACCCGAGCGGATCATCGACGTGGTGGAGGAGGGGTTCGAACACGGGCTCGAGGCAGGATTCGAGGCCGAGGCCAGGGGATTCGGAGACCTGGTGGTCTCCTCCCAGGCCCGTCGATTGATGGAGATCTACTTTGCTCAAAACGCACTCAAGAAGGACCCTGGCGTGGACGACGCCGCGGTCACTCCCCGCCCGGTGCGCCGGGTCGGTATCCTTGGCGCCGGCCTCATGGGGTCGGGTATCGCCTACGTCACCACCGCTCGAGCCGGGATCCCGTGCCGACTCAAGGACCGGGACGACTCCGGTGTGCTGGCAGGACTCAAGGCCATCCACGCCTTGCACACCCGGCGGGTGGAACGGGGTTCCATCTCGAGGGTGGAAGCGGATCGCCTCTTCCGTCGGGTGACGGGGACGGTGGACTACCGCGGGTTCGAGCGGTGTGACCTGGTGGTGGAGGCGGTTTTCGAGGACCTGGCGCTCAAGCAGCAAGTGCTCCGGGAAGTGGAAAGCGTGACGGCACCGGAGACCATCTTTGCCTCGAACACCTCGTCCATTCCCATCGCCCGGTTGGCGGAGGCGAGTACGCACCCCGAAACGGTGATCGGAATGCATTACTTCTCCCCGGTGGAGAAAATGCCGTTGCTCGAGGTCGTTACCACGCCTCGCACCGCCGACTGGGTGACCGCCACCTGTGTGGCGCTGGGCAAGGCGCAGGGCAAGACCGTGATCGTGGTCCGCGACGGTCCCGGTTTCTACACCACTCGAGTCCTGGCTGCGTTCATGAACGAGGCTGCGCGCCTCCTGGTTGAGGGCGTTCCTGTGGAAGACATCGACGAGTCCCTCAGGAACTGGGGTTTCCCGGTGGGTCCGGTGACCCTGATGGACGAGGTGGGCATAGACGTGGCCGAAAAGGTGGGCAAGGTGATGAAGGAGGCGTTCGGGGAGGACATGGCGCCCCCTCCCCTCATGGCCCGTCTGAGGGACGACGGTCGCAAAGGCCGCAAGAACCGGAAAGGGTTCTACCTCCATGGACACGGCAGGAAAAAGGTGGACCCGACAGTCTACCAGGTGCTGGGTATCCGCCCCGAGCGCAAGATGGATCCGGTGACCATCGCCGAACGCTGCGCCCTGCGGTTCGTGAACGAGGCGGTCAAGTGCCTCGAGCAGGGGATCCTCCGGAATGCCAGGGACGGGGACATCGGTGCCGTGTTCGGACTGGGCTTCCCTCCGTTCCGCGGCGGTCCGTTCCGCTACCTGGACGAAATGGGCACCGACAATGCACTCGGCCTGTTCGAAATGCACGCGAATCGGCTTGGCGCCCGATTCGAACCCGCAGGTCTCCTGGCCGAGATGGGCCGAGACAATCGACGATTCCATCGCTGACCCGCCGTTCTCCCGGTCACGCTGAAGGCCCGCCCTCGCCCTCCTCGCCGGACCGGCCCAGGGTGCGCACCGTGTCCACGAATGCCTGGGCTGCCGAAGGCTCCAGCGGCTGCCAGCGTCCCCGGTGCAACTTGCGTTCGAGTTCTCCCGGGTTGAGCTGCATGCTGGTCACATGTCGGCCTTCTCGAGTGAACACATGGGTCCGGCCTCGAGGCCCCAGGACCACGATGGTGGAGCGGGCCGAATCGAACAGCAAGCGGTCCAGTGTGACGCTGCGTGCATCCCGAATCGCATTCCCGGTGGGCCGGGACACGCTGCGATGCCGTACCCGGGCGTGCTGGGTGCGGTAGGAGGATTCTCTCAGATCGCGTTCCACCTCGGTTCTCAGCCGTGAAAGGATCGGTCGGACAGCTTCCTCGAGGTCGAACGACTCGCCGCGCCGTTCTGCACTTGCGATCCGTCGGCCGAGCGCCTCGACTCGTCGGCGGGTGGAAGCGATGGTACGCCGGAGCCGTTCCGGAGCCTCCCGTCTCCCGGCCTCGGCCGCCGCCTCGAGCAAGTTCCACATGGAGAGTCCGATCATGTTGAGGCGGAGCCGGGCGGATCCATTGCCTGAGCGTGTCTCCAGCACCTGAATGGTCCATGCGACTCGAGAGTTCGAGGGTCTGGCCGGATTGAAGTTGTCCGGGACGAGGCCGGCGACCACCTGTCCGAGCACATTGAAGGCCAGCCGATTTCGGCCGAAGCCCGGCAAGCGGTCCGCGTCCAGATCCTGTGCTTCTTGCAAGACGGCGATGATCTCGGGCGGATCGCCGTAGATCGCGTCCACCCTACGTTCTCCCAGGGCGATGCAAAAGTTTGGAAAGCTCTGCCATTGTGGCTTGCCCAGGGCCGAGTAACCGCAGAAGGTGTCCAGGGGATCGGGCGGCCGTGCGTGTGCGCAGTCGGAACAGCCGCAGAAAAAGCAGTAGACCCTCCCCTCCACGAACGCGGACCGGGCCTGAATACGTTCCTCGATCTCCCTGGTCAGGTGCGCGACCAGCCGCGCTCCGTCCTCGCCCAGGGTCGCGTTCCGGCCAGCAACGCCGAACCGGAGCACCAGAGGAACGACCACGCTGTCCATGGAAGCGGCTTCTCGAGCGTCCAGGCCCCGTCGCGCCGCCAGGGTGTCTCCGAGCGCGTTCAACGCTTCCAGGATCTGAACCGCCTGGGCCAACGGTTCCGCCCCCGGCCCGGCCCGACCCTTGCCTCGCCGAGCACGCTTTCTGGAGCGTCCTCTCCTTGGTTCCTCGGCCATCTCCAACCTCCCCTGCCACTCCAGGGTACCAGAACCTGCACCGCCTCGTCCATCCGGTCGCCCCACCACCTCGCTCGAGCCCCCGAATCGCCCCTGTACGACTCCCCCGCCCCCGGCCCGAACACCGGCTTGACAAAGAAGGTTGACGCATCACGGACGGCTGGTAGTATCACTTCCAGCATTTCAGTTGGACTTTTCGAGGGGCTCGACACGACCCGGGCCGACCCGGGCCTGTCTGCCGGTCCCGTGGAGACACATCATGATCTCGTTCTCGGCAAACGCCCGTTCCCGGAACCTCGCCCGACTCCCACGCACCCCGTTCGACCTCATCGTCATCGGAGGCGGTATCACAGGCGCCGGTATCCTCCGCGACGCCGTCCTGCGGGGCATGCGCACCCTGTTGCTCGAGAAAGGGGACTTTGCCAGCGGAACGAGCAGCAAATCCTCCAAGCTGGTCCACGGCGGTCTCAGGTATCTCAAGGAGTACGACTTCGGCCTGACCCGGGAGTCGTGCCTGGAGCGCAACTTGCTCATCCGGCAGAACCCCCATCTGGTGAAGCCCATTCCGTTCGTCTATCCCATCTATCGCACCGACAAGGAAGGGCCGGCCATGGTCAAGGCCGGGATGTGGCTCTACGAGGCACTCGGCGGATTCCGGAACTACCAACGCCACCGGATGCTTTCCGTGGAAGAAACCCTCGAGGAGATTCCAGACCTCAATCCCGAGGGCCTGCGCGGGGCCGCATACTACTACGATGCCGCCGTGGATGACGCACGCCTGACCCTGGAGAACATCAAGGCCGGCGTGCGCCAGGGTGGCGTGGCGCTCAACTACGCCGCCGCCATCGGCTTTCTGCGAGAGAAGGGCCGGATATGCGGCGTGGTGGTGCGGGATATGCGGACGTGGGAGACGTTCGAGGCTCGAGCGTCGTGTGTGGTCAACGCCACCGGGGTGTGGGTGAACGATGTCCGGAGCCTCGAGGCGCCTGCGGAGAAGACGCTCAGTCCGACCAAGGGGGTGCACATCGTGGTGCCCTCCTCGAGGATTCGGCAGCACGCCACACTGGCATTTCGGAATCCCGTGGATGAACGACAGCTTTTCTCCATTCCGTGGGGCGACGTGACGCTCATCGGGACCACGGACACCTTTTTCCAGGGGGATCCGGAGGGGGTGCACACCGACTGGGACGATGTGGACTACCTGCTGGAGGCGGCCAACCAGGCGTTTCCTGCGAGCAAGCTCTCCCGGTCGGACGTGATCAGCGTATTCGCCGGACTCAGGCCCTTGATCGCGCCTCGAGAAGAGGCGGACGCCGGGGCGATCTCACGAGAGCACGAAATCTTCGAGGACCCTTCCGGGCTCATCTCCATCGCAGGCGGCAAACTCACCACCTACCGACTCATGGCTCGAGAACTCGTCGACCAGGTCCTGGCGCACCTGCCTCCGGCACGGCGTCACCGGATCGGGCCTTGCCTGACCGAGCGCTCCCTGGCCCGGTCCGTGCTGGACGTGGAAACCGAGGTCGAACGCCTCGTGGACGCAGGGCAGAGCGAGACGGTGGCTCGACACCTGGTCTCCACCTATGGTTCGGACGCGACTCGAGTCCTGGATCTGTGCCGCACGGTCCCGGGCGGCCTGGACCCGCTCGACGAGGGTGCCCCGTTTCTTCAGGGCGAGGTGGTTCACGCGGTCCGGCACGAATGCGCCCTCACCATCGCCGACGTGCTCACGCGGCGTCTACGCCTGGCCATCTGGCGACCGGGCCAGGGGCTGCCGGCAGCCGAAACCGTCTCGAGGTTGATGGGGAGCGAGCTGGGTTGGTCCGAGGAAGAACGGGCGGCCGAGGTGGAACGGTACCAGGAAACGGTCGACAAGTTCTATCGTCCGGTCGGCGCAGCCGGGGCCTGATCCCTGAGAGGCTTGCCACAGGAGGGGCCGAGGGCGCCTGGGGGCTCAATCCTTGAGCCATTCGGCGAGTTCCTTTGGAACGGTGGGCAGGCCCCCACCCCCTTCCCGGGTGAGTTGCTCGGACGTGAGCCGGAGATTGGCGGAGAGGGTGAGCAGGATGTTCCAGAGCAGTTTTACCGCCAGCACCGAGTTCCGCTTCATCAACGCGTAGAAATCGGAGCGCCGCACCACCAGGAAGGCCGCCTCCCGCTCCACCACCGCATGAGCGGAGCGACGCGGTTGATCGAGCAGGGCCATCTCCCCAAAATGGTCCCCACCCTCGAGCGTGACCATCACCACGCTGTTCTTGATGATGGAAACCCGCCCTGAGAGGAGCAAGAACAACTCGTCGCCTTCCTCTCCTTCCTTGAACAGGACCGTGCCGGAGGGCACGTTCCGGAAATCCGCAATGCTCGACACCGCCACCAGTTCCCTGTAGTTGAGGTAGCGGAACAGCGGCATCTTGGAGAGGGTTTCCATCTTTACCGTGGATTTGTCCCAGAACTCTCGAGGAATCGAGGTGACCACGTGAAGATAGACCGTGGTGATGTTGTCCGAGCCTCCCCGCTCGTTGGCAACCTCCACCAGGGACTGGGCCACCTCCTCGGGCGGGGTCTGCGCCAGCGCCTCCTGAAGTTCATCGTCCGGATAGTACTGGTGCAATCCGTCGGTGCAGAGGAGGAAATAGTCGTCCGCGTCCACCTCGAACACAAGGGTATCCACCTTCACGTTGGGCAGGACGCCCACCGCCCGGGTGATCACGTTTCGCCGCCTGGCGGTTCGGGCCTCCTCCCGCGTGAGCAGTCCCTGGCGGACCTTTTCCTGCACCAACGAGTGATCCTCGGTGAGTTGATGGATGCGACCCGCACGAAACAGGTAGACCCGGCTGTCTCCCACATGGGCGATGAAGCCGATCCCATCGCACAGCAACAGGATGTCCAGGGTGGTCCCCATCCCACGGCTGCCCTGCTGCTCCGCGATCGCAAATATCTCCCCGCAGGCCACCTGGACGCCTGCATCCAGCATCGCCAGAACTTTCTCGCGGGTCTGCAACGTCTGGTCCGCTCGAAACTCGTCCAGCACGTCCTGGTTCTCGAGCACGTGTGCACGGATCACCTCACACGCACGCCGACTTGCAATATCGCCCCGATCCAGCCCTCCCATGCCGTCAGCGACGATGGCGAGACAGAGTCCCTCGTCAATCAGGAAGTAGTCCTCGTTGTGTCCCCGCCTTCGCCCGATGTCACTGACTCCCCAGGACCTCAGCTTCATGAAACGCCTCCAGACCAATGCCGAAAACCCGATCTTCCCATACCGCGTTTTCATCCCCTGGTCAAGCAGCATGTTCCCGACTCGCCATCGGAAACGCCCACCGTTCACTCTGCATGCACGGTTTCTCCCTTGTCGCGCCAGGAAACCTCGGCTATAACAATTGGCACCCGAACTCGTGCGCGATGTCCGGTCCACCGGGGTGCCCCGTGAATCCCAACCCCTTCAAACTTCATCCGCTTCCCCAACCCCCGAACGACCGGGAGACGGACGAACTCGTCCTGGACACCACGGATTTCGAGGACCCGGCCGACGACGCTGAAAGCCTCTCCCTGGACGAGGAGATCTCCCTCAACCACCAACTCCTGCTCCTCTACCTCGCACGCGCCCACATCACCCGCCTCTTCCCAGACAGCTCCGGCCTCGACGTGGCGCACACGATCCAGACCCTCGAGAAGCTCTCCGAATGGACCATCCAGAAGCTCCGGCGCCAACGCTCCGACCGTTCCCTGCTCATCGACCTGGTCGAACCCGTGGAAGACGCCCCCCCGACCTCCCGCACCCTTGACCTGCGGCACCTGCCCCTGCTCGTGGGTCGTGTCGAGGGGATCACGCACCTCCTGATCCAGGATTCGTCCGTGGACCCACTCCACGGGTTCTTCTATCAGATCGGCGGAAGTGTCATTTATCATGACCTGGGCACCAAACAAGGCACCCTGCTCGAACGCACGGCTGGCACCAAGCACCAGTTCATCAATCTGAAGGGAGAGCCCTGCCCCCTGGCCGTGGGCGATGAACTCACGTTCGGAGACTCCGGTGTTCGCCTCGTGGTGCGCCGGGTCCTGCCCACGGACGCCCAGGCATCCTACCCGGCCGTGGAAGGCATCGCGCGGCCCGCCGACAAATCGACACCCGCTGCGGTTGCACCTCGATCCGACGCACCTGCCGCCATACCACGGGCAAACGCCCGGATACGGACACTTGCGCGACACCGTCGACCCGGAGGGTTCCCCCTCCGCTGGATCCCGATCGTGGCCGTCATCGCCCTGCTCGCCCTGCTCTTCGGCCGATACGCGGTGCCTTCCCTCCCCGACGCCCGCACTCTGACCGAACGAAGCATGGAGTCCTCCACGGTTGCCGCACCCCAGCCACGCCCACGCCTGACTCGAGACGACACCCAGGCCTGGAAACTCCACGACTCGAACTTTCACGTGGGGGAGCGGTTCTTCCTCCTGCCCCCGGCCGGGGACCGGGACCGCTCTCCGTTCGGACTCGCCGAACTCGCTGGAGAAGACGGATCGATCGCCTTCGTTCACCTCCTCACCGGCACCCGGGATTCGGACCTGGCTCGAGCTGCGATTCAGCCGGCACGTGCCGAAGACCCACGGGTGGCCCTGTTCCTCGGCCTCGAAGCCCTCCACTCCGGTCGCCGGGAGGACGCGGCCAAGATCCTGTCCCTCCTCACCTCGGCCGATGCCTGGACCAGCCGCATCGCCCACAAAGGGCTTGCCTTCCTCGAATGGAAGGCGGGAAACCTGGACCTGGCCGAGCAACACCTCGAGGCAGCCCGTCCCCTCGGACCGAACGACCCGGAGATCGCATTTCTCGAGGCCCGCGTGGTGCGGGACCGGACACTGAACAGGCAGGGAGGGAACGTATCCATCGACCCGGTACGCACGCGGTACCGCCGGGTGGTGACGATGTGGATGTCCGGGCCGGCGACCATCGAGGGTCACGAACTCGGGTTGAGCGGGGAGGAACTGCTGGCGGAGTTCCTGGCTCTGGGCGGCGGCCGGAACGCGGGTGAGACGGTTGAGGAACCCGTGGCAACGGTTCAGGCACCGGTGCGAGGTGCCGGGTCTCGTGCGGAGCGCGGACGCCCGACGCGAGCAGCGTCGACCCGGCCCGAAACGGGGGCCGGCCCGGAGAACCCAGGTGGCTTTCCGGGTCGCAAGACGGGGTCGCCCCCGGAAACACCTGCAGCCAGGGCTCCTGAACCCACCCCTGAACACGAACCGACCACAGCATCTGCCACACAGCCCCGACACCAGATGGTGCGGGTTTCTGGAGGGCCGTTCGTCATGGGAGCCACCGAGGCCGACGACAAGGCGGAACAGGACGAACGCGGCCACTCGGGACCGGTGGTGGTACGAGGATTCTTGATCGACCGAACCGAGGTTTCCAACGCCATGTTCGAGACGGTATACCCCGACCACCGAAACAAGCGGAACGGGGCGGGAGACGACGACCCGGTGGTCTCGGTCACCTGGTACGAGGCGGACGCTTACTGCCGGGCCGTGGGCCTTCGCCTGCCCACCGAAGCCGAATGGGAGAAAGCCGCTCGAGGCACAGACGGGCGAATCTATCCCTGGGGCGACACACCGCCTACCCCGGATCGACTGAACTACCGGGGCAGCAACCTGAAGCGACCGGCTCCTGTGGGAGCCTACCCGTCCGGCCGGTCTCCGTATGGTGCGCTCAACATGGCCGGCAACGTGTGGGAGTGGACCGCGGACTGGTACGATCCTCGCTACTACAGCAAGTCCCCGTCCCGCAACCCCACGGGTCCGGCCCGGGGACAATGGAAAGTGATCCGTGGCGGCTCGTTCGTGGATGGCCCCACTGAGGCCCGGACCTCGAACCGGGCTGCCACGAGTCCGACGTCGTCGTCTCCCAAGATCGGATTTCGGTGCGCCAGATGATCACGATGAACCCCTGGAACACGAAGCACACACCCGGCGCGGCGAACCGCCTGCTCCCATGGGCCCGACTGACCCTCACCGTCCTCTGGCTCCCTGCCTGCAATCACGTGGGGGTCGTGGGCGTTTCCCTCGAGAACGACCACCTGTCCGCCCCGGTCGGCGACACGGCCGCAACGACCGTGACGGTGCAAAACCTGGGCGAAGGAAGCCTCGTGTTCCACGAGTTCCTGTTTACCGAGGACCCGATTCTGGACACAGGACCTCAATTCCAGGTCGCCCCCTACGTCCAGGACCAGGAGATCCTCCCCGACGAGTCCCTCGAGTTCACCGTCACCTTCGCACCCCTTGCCGTGGGCACCGCCACCATGCACCTGACCGTGTCAACCAATGGGGGCACAGAAACGGTCAGCGTGTCCGGTGAAGGCATCAACAACCCGCCCGAGGTCGAAATCACCCCCGCTCCTCCGGACACAGTCTGTCCCGGCGAGGTGTTCACCCTCGAGGCCCGCGTGTTCGACCTGGAGGACGCGGCGCTCCTGCCCGCCCTCCAGACCACCTTGACCAGTTCCCTCGAGGGTTCCTTGCCCGACGGCACCCTGGACACAAACGGCGCCTTCGAGGCCGAGGTGTCCCTGCACACCGAAGGCACGCACACGCTGACCCTCGAAGTGACGGACACCCACGGCGCCACCGGCTCCGATACCGTCCAGGTAATCGTGAGCGCGACCGGAGAGACCGTTGCTGACGAGTCCGCCTGCTCCGCAGCGTCTTCGGCCCATTGACACCTCCCGACGGGGCCGGTATCATCGAAGCGAGTCGCCACGGTTTACCTTGACGCCCGTGCCTGGAAGGAGCACCGATGGACACCGCCAAGCTGGAGAAACTACAAGATGTCGTCCTGTTTCGTGACCTGGACCTCGAGGCCTTGCGGCTGATTGCAGGCGCCTGCCGGGAGGTACATCTTCCTCCCGGGCGAACCATCATCGAGGAGAACAGTGTAGGTGACTCGATGTGGGTCATTCTGGAAGGCGCGGTCAAGGTCTACAAGCAGGACTTCTACGGCGGCAAGGAGGTGATCACGACCTTGCACGAGGGCGATCACTTCGGGGAACTCTCCCTGTTCGATTCGGCCCCGCGCTCTGCAGCGGTCACCACCATCAAGGACACGCTCCTGCTCGAGCTTCGGGGCGAGGATCTCCGTGCGCTCATGGACAAGGATGCGGCGTTGGCCAAGAGCATCTACGAAGCGCTCATTGGCGAACTGTCCAATCGACTCCGGGAATCGAACGAGCACCTCATCTACCTGATCAGCGAGGATTGACCGGCCGGACCCGGGGCGACTCCTGCGAAGCCGATGTTCGTGCAACCCGCAACCAGGTGTAACATGTCTCAGCTTTTCGACATTCAGGACACCTTCCCGGCCACTGTGGAAGCCGTGGTGAACCTCATCCTCGACACGGACATTCAGCAGCGAATGTACCGGGAACTCGGGTATCGGAAATGGACCGAGGAACGTCGAGAAACCACCCAGGGCCTCGAGCGAACCCTCACCATCCAGCCGCCCGTGGCCCTTCCCGGTTTCATCCGGAAGGCGTTCGGAGACAACGCCGGATACCGTGAGCACCAGACCTGGGACGCCGACCGCCGTCGCTACACATGGAAGGTCGTGTTCGACCTGAGCGACCGGCTGACCTTTTCCGGGGAATGCACGTTTCAATCGGCACCATCGGGCTGCGTCCGCCGAATCACCGGGGAGGCTCGAGCCCGCATCCCCCTCATTGGCCGCCGACTCGAGGCCTACGTGGTGTCGGAAGCAGAAAAGTCAGAGCACGGAAGCGCCCGCTGGATGGCCGAACACCTCGCCGGCAAGGCCGATCAAGGCTGAAACCGGAGTGGATCAGGCGAACGGGTGGCGCTTTTCGGTCTCCCACGCCCCCCAGTAGGTGAAGTACTTGCGAATGACCTCGTAGTACCATTTCGGGTCCAGGACCTGGAACGCCGTGTGCCCGCCCCGTTCTGTGAAGTGGCAGTGAAGGAACCGGGATTCCCGGCCAAGGTGTTCGAGTTCCTTCACATCTTGTTCGGAAACCGGTGTAATCGGGTCGTCCTTGGCATGAAGCACCAAGGTAGGGACCTTCACCCGTGCCAGGTCGCGTTTCGGAGATGTCAGTTTCAACAGCTTATCCAGCAAGGCATCCGGGTCAGACGAGGAATCGAACCCATGGCCGAGGTATCCCCAGGCCACCAGGTTTCTCAGGTAGGATCGAAACCCATCGATGTTCGGGTCGCCCCCCTCGGCCTTCAGTTTTTTCCGTGCCCACCGCATGATCTCGGCGTGTGTCAACATCCGCCGGATCAAGTAGCGGAAGAAGTGGTAGGTCATCAGGTGCTCGTGATCTTCCGGGGGGTCCTCGAACCGACTCAATGCCGCCTCAAAGTCGATTGGAGGGCTGATGGCCATCACACCTCCGTCGATCAGGTCCGGGGCCTCCCGGGAAGCTGCCACCTTGATCACCGTCCCCCCTCCCAGGCTGAAGCCCAGGAGGCCGATGGACGTGAAGTGGGGAAACCGCCTGAGGTAACGCACCACGTCCATCACGTCGCCCGCCTCGATTCCGCCCGCAGCGCTCGGCACGGAAACCGACTCGGCCGACCGACCGAATCCCCTCAGGTCGATGGCGCAGACGTTGAACCCCCAGTCGTAAAACGCCTTGATGGTCAAAGGCCGCACCTGATCCTGCCGCTTGCTATTCATCAAGCCGTGCACGATCACCAGACCGGGCCGAGGCAGTTTCGCATGGTGGAGTCCCAGGATACCGGAGATCGGCGTCCCCTCCAGGACCGGGATCAATGTCTCGTGAAAATGCCTCGGGTACCGGTAAAACCGCCCCCTCAGCAAGGTTCCGGTGTCGAAATACATCGGTGCTATGTCCAGCAACCCGCGCAGCGTCGTCGCATCGTACCCGTTGATCGGCAGTGGATCGAACTCGTCCAGCGGCAGCCGACTCACCACCTCCTCCAGGCTCCGAACCTCACCCCCGGCATCCGGCGGGACCGTGGTCGGGGACGGCTTGGCATGATGATCCCAGTGGAACTTCCGAAGCACATTCTCCACCGTGTGAATGGTCACCCCTGCGGTCAGGCTCGCAGGAACCGCCACGGTCGGCAGCACCACCGGCATGGTTCGCTCAAACAGCTTGTCCTTGATCCAGTACCGAATATCCATAGCCTCCTCCCTGCCCATCCCGCCCGGATACGCCTCGCCGAACACCTCGAGCCGATACCCCGGGCAACGGATTCCCCGTGCGCGCACGTTCCCCTGTCGACCGGAACGCCCGTCGTAGACATCACGCGGCGTGCGAACGGGCCCTGCTCCTTCTCTTCTCCATCATCGGCGGAATGGTCAGAAACAGGATGGCGCAGATGATAAGACCGGCTCCGACCAGCTCCCCGGTACGCGGTGGCCGTGCTCCGAGCAAGAGCGTCAAGGAGTAGGAAGCCATGACTCCAGCGAGAATGCTCGATGACCGATTGACCGGGACGCAGTAGGTGTTTTCCCGCTTGTCGAGCAGGATGAGTCCTCCAAAGATCCCTGTCCCCTGGGACAGGAAGCCGATGGTGAGCACGAGCAGGAACACGGGGGAGGAGGGCACCTCCAGGAAGCCCTGGGCCAACAGGTGTGGGATGTTCCCGTGGCCGAACAGGGCCACCAGGGTGACGAGCAGCAAGGCGGCGGGCGTGGCCACCATCTGCTCCTCCACGAAGTAGCGGAGGTTGGCGTTCTCCTCGCTCGACTTGGCAAAACGGCTCATGAACCGGAGTCGAACGAAGTAGGAGGCCAGGTAGATGCTGATGTCCACCGCGCAAACCAGCGTGATGGCATATCCCGCCCCTTCTGCAAACGCAACCAGCAATGCTGCCAGGCTCAACACGAGTCCGGACCAGGAAAACCAGCGGACCTTGCGCCGGGATACGGCGTCCACGATGGGCGCAATGATGAGCACGCCGCCACGCATGAGCAACATCACGAAGACGATGCTCACCCCCTCGAACGTGTAGGCCATGGTGGTGGTGGCGATGATCCCTGCCGTGCACAGGCCCGACAAGAACGTCCAACGGGTCGGGTGAGGAACCTCGAGATTCAGGAATCGACTGTGGTGGGCGTGCTGCCACCATCCCTTCAAGGTGATGAAGACGAGCATCCCCACCATGGAGGCCATCAAGCTGTAGGGCAGCAGCTCGAATCCGGCCAGGGGGCGCTCCATGCCGGGATAGATTCCGCGCGAGAGTGCCTTGGTGAGCGCGCTATACGGGACGTAGCATGCGAAGTATCCGAACGCCAGTAACCAGATGCCCCAGTTTTGCTTGAAACTTGCCAGCCTGGAATGTGTCATCTACCACCCGCGGTTGCACGTGACCGCCCCGAAGTCCGGGCGCTCCTTGCGCCCAGGGCGCTGCTGCTGCCACGTCCGCACCGGTTGGGAACAGGTACGCTTGGTTCGATGGGGATCCGGACCCCCGGTTCCTGCCGATGGTTCGTCCGTCGGCAAACACGCCAGGAGAGTCGTCCGGGTCGCTGAGGACCTGGATTGCACGACTCGCGCCCGCCTCTCCTGCCTTGATCTTTCCGCCTCTTTCAACCGTACCTGCTTGCAAGGCGAGGTTCAAGTGAGAATTTGTTTCAGCAACTGCTCAGCCACGGTGGCGTGCGGCCGCATGGGCGTGGACCAGCCGCGCCACCCCTTCCTCGATTGGAACCGTTGCGGTCCACCCGAGGATCTCTCGAGCCCGGGTGGGGTCACCCACGAAGTGGTCGACAGCAAATGTCTCCGGTTCGACCTCGACGATCGCGGCCCTGCCGGCGCCGGCGTCCCGGGCCAGGTGGGCCAGGCGGGCCAGGGTGGTTCCGATTCCGGTGGCAAGATTGATGGGTTGCGGGAGTGTTCCGCCCTGGTCCAGTCGCTTGACGACCAACATCATGCCGTGGACGGTGTCGTCGATGTGGGTGAAATCGCAGGTGGAGTTCGGGCCGCGCACGGTCATGGTGCCTCCTTCCGCGGCAGCCCGGCAAAAGGCAGGGACGACCCGGTCCCGGTGGTCGTGGAGGCCGCCGTACACATTGGAGAGGCGGAGCACGGCCACCCGGACTGCTGTCCCCTGTGCTTCCTCGAGCACCGTTTCTGCCGCCGACTTGGAGCGGCCATAGGTGTTTGCCGGGTTCCGGGGGGCGTCTTCCGGTACCGGCAAGCTCACCTGGGGACCATACACTTCCCGACTGCTCGCAAAAACGAGCCACGGGGCAGGACGTGTGTCGAGCGCAGCCTCCAACACCCGCCGGGTCCCCTCCACGTTCACCTCCCAGCACCCTTCCGGGTCCCGCTCACCCCACACCACACGGGACACCGCGGCCAGGTGCACGATCCCGTTGCACCCCGCCACCAGTCGTCGCACGGCACGGCCGTCCCGGACATCCCCGTACCCAGGGTCAGACACCGGCAGTGCGATGTCCAGACGCCGCACCTCGAATCCCGCCGCCTCGAGCGCTGCGACCAGGGGTCGACCTACCGCACCTTCCGAGCCGGTGACTCCGATCACCTTCATCGCTGCTCCTGAATTCATCGCGTTCGACCACGACCCGGGCGAGACCGGCGGCGCAGCCCCGTCATTCAGGTCCTCTCCCTGGTGTCGGGCTGGCGCCGGCCCCGGCGCCACGCTTCAGGAGCACGCCTTGAAGGTCGTCGGCCAACACCGGGTTCACCTGGTAAATCGTGGGATCGTCGGCCACCCGGGCGAAGAGCCGCCTCCCCTCCTCCCCATCGACCCGGCCCAACGTCAACTCGAACGTCCGGACCACCTCTCCGTTCGGATCGGTCTCCGACAAACTCGCCGACAGCCAGGGCGTATCCAGCCCGAATCGACTCCACTCGCCCTCGGGCACGTCGTCGATCATGACCTCTGCCTCCAGTTCGGCGAGATCGTCGAGCAGGGCTTCGATGTCCTTGTCTCCGACATGCGAGGCCAGGGTACCGTCGATGGCCCACTCCCCCTTTTTCTTTTCCGCCTCCAGGGTCTCCCCCTCGATCCGGACCTCCAGCTTGCCCACCACGAACCGCTCCACTGGTACCACACGGGTATCCCGAAGCTCATCAATGGGCTTCTCCAACCGCTCGAGCAGCGAGACACGAATCAACCGGACCTCCTCACCGGGCTTCGTCACCACCGGGACCCGTCGCGTCTCCATATCCGGGCGCCCGAACAGGAGTTCGTGGCGTACCTCGCCTTGCTCGCCCTCCTCCTCCATCCAAACGCGAAGCCGCGGCGGATCCAGTCCGTGCTCTTTCAGGTCCGTGGATCCGGTGAAGGCCACCGCGGTAAGTCCATCCAGGTCGTACAGCAGACCGCTGAAATGCGCCGAGTCCACCCGGTAGTGCGGTGGCGTCGAGAGCTTCCAGGAAGCCCCGTCACGATACACCTCGTAGGAGGTGCCATCCGCCCGAGCCACACCCAACCGCGAGACCTTGGAAGGGGCAAAAGACAGTACCCGGCGGTCACGCCAATCTGTCCGTTTTCGGTTCAACTTCCCAACGACAGGAACGGAAACCAGTTTCACGCTCGCCTCGTCTCCGACCTGCACATAGGTTTTTCCGCCGAATGGAGTGTCGTCACCCACCAGCAGGCGAAAAGTCTCTGCACCGGTGGATACGGTGACCCGAATACGGGGACTGTCCAGGCCATACAGGGCGAGATCCTCGACCGACTCGAGCGTCTGGTCCGCCCGGAGTTCGTTCAAGGTGAAAAGAACGTCCTGGACGGCTGTCTCGTCGGCGCGCACAGGAGGGGAACCGTCCAGCATCCAGGAGGTCCCCTGCCGGGTGAAGACGAAGGTTCCGTACTGGTTGCCCACCTCCACCCGTTGCACCGATTTCTGATCGATGTCGAACAGGCGGGCCCGCGCGTCCGCCTCTGCTTCTCGCTGCGGTTTCCCCCGGATTTCGTAGAAATAGACGAAAGCGCCCAGACCGAGGGCAAGCGTGGTCAGCACGAGAAGCGTGGCACGTTGCATGGATATCCTCGAAACGGCTGTCAAGGCCTGCGCACCCCCGGCACCTCCGATTCGCGGTGCGCCTGCAAACCCGGCGTCCACTCAATAAGCACCGGACGCTCCGCGTCAAGATCCGCCATCCCCTCCCCGCCGCCCATCCGCGGGCGGTCCCTCACCTTGACTTTGATCCCGCCATGCTTATAAAAGGCGTCGAGATGACCATCGTCAGGCAATCGTGACTGGGCAAGGTATTGAGAGAGGAACGGTGATGAACATGGTGGATGACCGTGAGGTCGACGACAGGCAGGACCAGGCTTCCAAAGCTGCTGGGCCGGACTCGAATGCGCCGGAGGCCGAGACGCTGTCCGCGTCGCCGGAAGGGAAGCGCGAGGCGCGGGCTTCGGGTGAGTCCGAGGGCGAAGCCGCCGCCGACGAAGCGGTCGAGCAGGAGGCCGCTGGAGGCGAGGAAACGGGACGCCGGGAGGACGAGGCTGCTGCGCAGCGACCTACCTATGTTGAAAGTCTTGAACAGCGGCTTGTCCAGGCGCAGGACCAGCTACGAGAATACATTCAGGCGTACAAGAAGGTGAAGGAGGAAACCGAGGAGTTCAAGGCCCGGCTCGAGCGCGAGGCGGAGAAGGATCTGGCCCTGCTGCGTGGCAAGGTGGTATCCGAATTATTCGAGGTTGTCGACAATCTGGACCGGTCCATCGCCGGTGCGGAAGCCGACTGGGACGCGGAAGCCTTTCTCACCGGGATCAAGATGGTGCGAACCCAGTTTCTGGACAAACTCACCGCCCTGGGACTGGAAATCATCTCGCCGCTACACGAGAAGTTCGATCCCAACGAGGCCGAAGCGGTGGCCTTGGTGCCGACCACGGACCCGGCAATGGACGAAAAGGTGATGGAAGTGTTCGCCCGCGGCTATCGCATGGACGGCCGGGTCATTCGACCTGCCAAGGTCAGTGTCGCCAGCCTGACACAAGAGGCATGAGGTGGCCCTCGTCGAGCCAAGCGTACCCCTCTTCCACATTGTGCTCGTGGAACCCGAGATCCCGCAGAATACCGGCACCGTCGGACGACTGTGCCTGGGGACCGGTTGCCGTCTCCATCTCGTCCAACCCCTCGGCTTCCGCGTGGACGCCAAAGCCGTCCGCCGCGCCGGGCTCGACTACTGGAAAAACGTGGACCTCCAGATCCACCCCGACTTCCCCACCCTCCAGGCCGCCCTCCACGGCCACCGCTTCATCATGACCAGCGCACGGACCGGAAGGTCTTTTACCGAACACCGGTTCTTACCCGGCGATGTCCTCGTGTTCGGCAAGGAGTCCGTCGGCCTCCCAGATACCATTCGCAACGCCTATCCTGACGCATTCATCCGCATCCCGACTCGAGACACCATCCGGTCCCTCAACCTGTCGCAGGCCGTGGCCGTGGTGGTCTATGAAGGTCTGAAACAGATTCACCCCTCGTTTTTCCGGTAGGTCGGACCTGAAGGCCCGATGTCGAACCCAACTCGGCAGGAACCCTCTATTGCGGCGGGGGCGTGGCGCGCAGATCCACTTGATCCCACACGTCCTCTCGACCGTCCCCGTCCGTATCACGCCCAATCCGCGTCACCTCGTCATTCTCGTAGTACTCAAAATAGTCCGGCCGACCGTCCCCGTCCGTATCACGCTCCTTGCGGATGATCTTCCCTTCGTGGAAATACTTCCAGACATCCACCTTCCCGTCGAAGTCCGTGTCCACTTCCTGGCGCACCCGCGTCCCGTCTTCTCCGTAATAGTCGGTCCAGTCCACCTTGCCGTCGAAATCCGAGTCCACCTCCTCCGTCACCAACCGCCCGTCCTCGTAATGCGAAATAATGTCTCGCTTCCCATCGAAGTTCAGATCGGTCTCCTTCAACACCAGTGTCCGGCGCCCCTCCGTCGCATAGTAGTTCCAGATGTCCGCCACGTCGTCATTGTTCAGATCGATCGCCTCCTTCCTCAGGTTGCCGACCGTCTGAGTTTCCACGATGGCAGGCTTCTCCTCTTGCACCACCTCTTTCGGGGGGCATCCAGCGAGGATCACGGCGCCGAGGAACACTGCGGGAAGCTGGCGTTTCATGTTCGTTCTGCTCTCCAACTCGAGATCTCGACGATCCCTCTGGGTTCTGGTCACGGAACATGCCATCGCATTCTAAGACCTGACCGATTTCGAATCAACGGTAAATTGCAGGGCGAACCCCACCCGACCGCCCGCCCGGGAGCAGGAAGGGACACCTGAGCTGGTACAACGGTGGCAATTCCCTTGAATCGGACGGTGCCCCGTGGTATTCTCATTCCTTCGCTACCGGTCGAACGCAACCGCACGCCAGGAGTGGTCTTCGTCCCGTGGAAAACTCCGCCCCCAAACACATTCTCGTTGTCGACGACGAAGACGTCATTCTCGAAGTATTCCGCACGCTCTTCAGCGAGGACGGATACCGGATGACCTTTTTGCGGGAGGGTCGTGAAGCGATCGACTTTCTGCGCCGTTCGCACGTGGATCTGGTCATAGCGGACAAGAATCTGCTGGACATCAGCGGTCTGGAAGTGGCCAAGGTTGCGAAGGAAGTGGACCCACTGACGGAGGTGATCATCATCACCGGGTTCGCGTCCCTGGACACGGTGCTCGCGGCGATGGAACTGGACGTGTTCGACTACATGTTGAAGCCGCTGCGGAACATTTTCGATATCAAGAAGAAGGTCCGCCAGGCTTTGGCGAAGCAGGACATGACGATCGAGAACCGGCGGTTGCTTCAACACCTGAAGGAGCATGCGCAGAAGCTCGAGGCGGCGTTGGAGGAGCGGAAGCGGGTGGAATCGGAGTTGATTCAGAGTGAGAAGCTTGCCGGGATTGGCACGTTGGCGGCGGGGATAGCGCACGAGATTTCGAGTCCGTTGTTCGGGATTATGGGGTTGGCGGAGGCGATCCTGGATGAAGAGGACACCGAGTTGGCGCATCAGTATGCTCGTGAGATCGTCGAATACTCGAAGCAGATCAAGGAGATCGTCCAGGAGCTGTCGGTCTACTCTCGCACGGCGAAGCATGAATCTCCGGTTCCGGTGGACATCCGTCGGGTGGCGGAGGATGCGGTCCGGATGGTGGTTCGATCCAAGAAGACGGACCCTGCCTGGGTTCGTGTGGAGGTGGAGGAGGGGGTCACCCTGGTGGCGCGTCCGAGTGAGATTCAGCAGACGATAGTGAACCTGGTAAAGAATGCGGTCGAGGCGGTGGAGGACTGCGGGGACAGGGATCCGCGGGTGCGGGTGTCGGCGCGCCGGGAGGGCGACCAGGTCGTGTTGGAGGTGGCGGACAGTGGGAACGGCATTCCGCCGCAGCAGGTCGAGCAGGTGTTCGATCCATTCTTTACGACCAAGGACGTGGGCAAGGGTACGGGGCTGGGCCTTCACATCGTGTATCGTATCGTGACCAAGTATGGGGGTACGATACACGTGGACAGTACGGAGCAGAAGGGCACGACCTTCACCTTGCGGTTCCCTGCCGGAGATGGCTGATGCGTCTTCAGACCAAGCTCATTCTGGCGTTCCTGTTCCTCGCTGCGGTGCCCTTGGCGAGTTCCTACTGGCGTCTGACCTCTGACGTCTACGAAACGATGACCATCCAACGGGACCTGTTCCGTGCGGAGCAGCTCGAGTCTCTGGCCAACCAGCTCGACTGGAACATGACCCAGGCTGCGGAGAGTCTGCGCCTGGGGCTCGAGGCGTTTGATCTGGCGAAGCTTGACGAGCGGGAGCGGCTGGGGGTCTTGAGGATACTGTACCAGCAGCGGCCATACATGAGTGCGGTTCGGCTTCTGGACAGCCGCGGCAAGCCGGTGAGTTCGGTGGTTCGGCTTCGGAGTCCCGACGAGGCGGTGGGCAGGCTTCGTGGTCGTCTCCCAGTGGCCAACGACGAGATTGCGGCGATGGACGATCCCGAATTGATCGCGCGTGCGCGCAAGGAAGGCATTGCCTGGGGCACGCCCATCGACATCCGGGCGTCCCACGAGGATTGGCAGGTCCCTGTGGTGATGGTGCTCGGTCGGGAGCGAGCCCGATTCATGGCTGCCGCTTTGTTCTCGGTGGCCGACACCTCGGGGGCGCGGGAAGCCATTCGGAATTTTGCGCAGAGTCGAGCGCAGGGCCGCCCGGTGGTCTACCTGACGGACAGCAACGGGACCATCTTGATGAAGGGGATGCCGGAAGGTGCCCTGGGTGGGGATTTGGAGCTTCCGGCGCCCTTGACGAACTGGCTGGAAGGGGGGAGCAGCGGGCAAATCGAGACGGAGGTCGGAGGCATTCCACAGAGTGTTGCCTGGCACCGGGTGGAGAACGTGGGATGGCGGGTGGTCACTGCGCAACCGACTCGAGTCATGGATGAATTCGTGCGCAAGCCCATGCGATTTGTCATTTACTGGGCGGTGATCAGCGTGCTCATCGCAGTGGTCTATGGATTCTACTTCTCCCGGACGCTGGCCACGCCCATCCGGGAACTGGCCGCCGGTGTGCTGGAGGTGGCTCGGGGCAATCTGGATGCTCGAGTCCAGGTGCAGACCCGGGACGAGGTAGGGGAACTGGCCGAGACGTTCAACTACATGGCGGGGGAATTGGCGAGCCAGAAGGCGGAGATCGAGCGTCAAAGCGAGGAGATTCGAAGCTGGAATCGGGAATTGCAGGCGCGGGTGGATGCCCGGACCCGGGAACTCAAGGAAGCCCAGGGGTACCTCATCCACACCCAGAAGCTCGCGGCCGTGGCCGAACTTGGCAGTGGCGTGGCGCACGAACTGAACAATCCCCTGGCGGCCATCCTGGGGTTCGTGCAGATTCTCATCGCCCAGTACAGTGAGAATCCGGGCAAGGACGGCGTCGATCGAGCGCAGACCCTTGCCATGCTCAAGCGAATCGAGGATCAAACACAGCGGTGTCGTGACATCGTGCATTATCTCCTTCGGTTCTCCCAGGAGCAGGTGGATCGCGGGAGCTATGACGTGGTGGACGTGGGCGAGGTGGTTGGGACGGTCCTGAAGTTGTTCAAGGGGGCGTTTTCCTCCCAGAAGATCACGATCCACAACGAACTCGAAGGCCGACGACTCATGAGCTGGGGAAACCGGGCACAGCTTCTCCAGGCGTTTCTCCAGATCTTTTCCGCCGTGCGGTCGGTCGCGCCACCGGGCGCCGCGGTCTCAGTATCCGGCGAGCATGACGATCGCGTATCGACCGTGGTGATTGCGGGTCCGTTGAGGGATCTGGAGCAGAATGGGTGGGACCTGTTCCGGCAGCCGTTCACCCAGGATCAGGCCATGGCACAGGGGCTCGGCCTGTGGGTAGCCCGTGAGGTGTTTCAAGAGCACCAGGGCGGCCTGGAAATCGAAATCGTGGACGAAAGCTCGGCTTCCAACGAGGCCCGGCTTGTGGTGACGTTGCCCTATCGAACGAGCGAGGGCGAACGATTGGGGCCCCCCCATGCGAACGGTGCTTCTTGACGATGAATACAACTTTCACCCGGGCGCTTCTCGGGCTGGAGGTCGTCCATGAAGCAGCTTCTGATGGTGGCGCTGCTGCTGGCCGCCATTCTGATTCCAGCCTACTGGTACTACACCCACCACGTGGTCAAGAGTGGTCCGTTGCAGGGCATCACCGTGGAACTCGTGGAAGGTGAAGTGGTCCGGGGCACGGATGAAGGGGTTCGCTACGTGGTTTCGCCCGGAGACACACTCCCCAGCGGCAGTGTGGTTCAGACCGGGGAATCGAGCCGGGTCTCCCTGTCGATCCCGGACGGAGGGCGTGTGGACCTTGCCGAGCAGTCCGAGCTGGCGATCCGGCAAATTTTCGACGATGCGGTAAGTTTCGAGCTCCGAAGCGGTCAGGTAGAAGCCACGGTGAAGCACTTCAACAAGCGGCGGGTGGACTTCGTTTTTTCCGGGAACCCGTCCAAGGTCAAGGTTGCCGATGGTAAGGCGGTCCTGGTCGCCGACGGCACAGGGGCATTTGACGTGGGCGTGGAATCGGGGAGCGACGTGGCCATCGTCGGTCCGGACGGCGAGGAGGAGCCCGTGCCGGCCGGGGAGCACAAGGCCGTTCGGCGGGACGGAACGGTTGCACTTTCTGGAGCCATCCCTCGCTCCGTGTTGCTCAAGGTGGACTGGCCCGACGAGGGCATCCACCGGGCCCGGAGTGTGGAAGTCAAGGGAAGTGTTTCACCCGGTTCCACGGTGATGGTGGAAGGCAAGCCGGTGAAAACCGACCCGGACGGCCGGTTTCGGTCCCGCGTGGAACTCCGGGAAGGCACGAACAAGATAACCGTGGAAGCCCGCGGACTCGGGGGCACCGCCGTCCAGGAGTCGCCCGAGATCAAGGTCGATACGCGCCCTCCTCGAGTCGAGGCATCCACCGACGACATCTGGAAGTGACGTGACACGACGAGGCGTTCCCGCCGCTCATGCCGGAGCCCACCGGCTCGTGGCTCTCTTGCTCGCCTGGGGATTCTGGCTGTTCCTCCCGGGAACCGGCGTGGCGCAGGAAACCGAAGGCACGGGGAATCTGACGCCGTTGGACCATCCCGTGTTCGTGCTTCTTCCCAACGTCCCGCCCATCAAACCCGGATTCCGGGTCACCCTCTGGTTCCTCCTGGTCGATACCGACGGTCTTCCCGTGGCAACCGACGTGGCGGCCAGTGTCAAGGTGGACCAGGGGCAGATCGAACGATTCGAGCAGCGCCGTCCCGGACTGTACGAGGTGCTCTACTCGGCGCCGCGGGAAGCCGGTCCCAGGCAGGCGGCCATCGAGATCCAGGCCGTGCTCGACGGCGTCCCCATCTCGCAGACTTTCACTGTGCCCATCCAGGTATCGGGCGAAGGTTCCATCGATCTCACACTGCGTCGCTCCCACCTCACCCTGGGCAGGGACATGGAACTCCCGTTCGTCATCCAGGGCGTTCGGCCGGACGGCGTCCCGCTCGAGGCCAAGGACCTGACGGTCCGCACCAGCGTGGGGGATGTGCAGCGTCTCCGCACGGTAAAGCCGGGTCGGGTGGAGGGAGTATTCGTACCCACGGACATCAAGACCCCGCTGGTCGCCATCCTGGCCGCCTTTGTCGGAGAAGGCGAGGAAAAGGCGATGGCCTGGCGCTCCATCCGGGTGATCGCCACACCGCGTATCCCGGTCGCCACCGAACCAGGATCCACCGCGTGGGTGGAAGTGGGACGTCGGCGCTTCGGTCCCGTCAAGGTCGGACCGAGCGGAAAGGTCTGGATCCCCATCGAAGTGCCCCCCGCCATCTCATCGGTGGTCGTCAACGCACGGGACGCAGCCGGCAACACCACGCGATACAGTGTCAATCTCAGTATCCCGCCCTTCCGCCGCGCCCTCCTCCACCTCGATCGAGAAGAATACCGCGTGGATGAGGCCCGCCCCCTGGGCGTCACCTTGATCCTCGTGCAGGAAGACGGGGAACCCGCATCCCTGATGGAAGCCACCCTCTCTGCCACGGCCGGGCGCCTCGGGGGCATGGTAGAAGTGGCCCCGGGCACCTTCACCACGGCCTACTTTCCTCCTGCAGAGCCCGGGCTCCAGGAAATCCGGGCACGGGTGCCTCTGGCCGAGGGGGCCGAGCAGGTTTACACGGCCAGCGTCGAGGTCCGGGTGGGCACTCCGGCTCGAGTCGAGCTGGCGGTAAACCCGACCAACATGCGAGCCGACGATCCCCCCGCCGAGGTATCCCTCAAGGTGTTCGACAAGGCGGGCAACCCGGCCACAGGGGTCATTCCCAAGGCCGAGGTCGACTTCGGAACCATCGGCCGGTTCCGGGCCATCGGTCCCGGAGAATATGTCGCAGCCTACCGCCCTCGACTCAACATCGACGCAGCCACACGGGACTCGAGCGGCCTGGTCCACGTGCCGATTCGGGCCTGGGTGGAACGTGTGGCCGGAGATGGTCCCGCAGTGGAACTGTCCGTGGTTCCGGATCGCATGATCGTGGACGGTGGCGGCGCCTCGGTCACCTTGAACGTCACGGCGCTGGACCGGTGGGGCGTCCCGGTACGGGGCATCCCTCTGACCGCCGTGGTGGAGCAAGGGGACGGCCGCATCTCCCAACCCCAGGTCACCGACGCTCGAGGCAGGGCCGACTTCCTCTACCATTCTGGAGTCCAACTGGGTCCTGTGATCGTGCTCGTCCGATCTGACCGGGGAGACCTGGCCGCTCGCACCCTGCTTCTTCAGGCGGGACCCGGAACCGTGGATCCAAGCTTCGTGGAGTGGCTCTCCAGCTTGCAGCGGGAGACACGTACCGTGCTCTCCGCGGAAACCACGGTGGTGGTCCGGGCGGGCCTGGTGAAACGCCTCCAGATCTCCGCCCTCCCAAACCTGGTCTACACCGGCAGAGGACAGTCCAGCCAACTGAGAATCCGCCTCGAAGACCATCTCGGCAACACCGTGGTCGACCCGTCCATCCAGGTCAAGGCCACACTCGGAACCGTATCCGACCTCAAGTTCACCTCCGACGGTATCTACACCGCCCGCTACACCCCCCCGGAAATCGCTCGAGCCGCCGCCCTGGATGTGGTGCATGTGACCAATCCAGAGGGGGAGTATTCCGGCTCCACCGAAATCCAGGTCTTCCGCCGGGAAGGCCGAAGGCTCGGCGCACTCCGCCTGGGCTACGTGACCAACCTGGCCGCCATCGGTTCCCCTGTGGTCGATCTCCAGGGCATGCTGCGGCCTCCACGCACCCCCCCGGGGCTTTACGTTGGAGTTTCCGCCGCCTACTACACCTTCACGGCCGAAGGTGCGACCAGTATCCGTTACGACATTTTCCCAATCCACCTGTTCGCATGCATGCGCAGTCAAACCGGGCGCTACACGCCCTACGGCGGGGTGGGCCCCATCGCAGCCCTGGCTCTGGTGGGCGCTCCCATCCCGACGTCGTACCTGGGCGATTCCGGCGTTCCCCCTTCGGAACCGGGCGATGATCAGTCCATTACGGCTCAGTGGCACCTGGTGCGTGCGCTGGGTCTTTTTCCCGGGTTCGGCGCACTTCTGGGCATCGAGGTGGGGATTGGGCCTGGTGGGATCAGCGTCGAATCTGCCATCTCCTGGGTCAAGGGTCGCAACATTCTGGACGATGTGGTGGAAGGAGGGACCAATCTCGGCGGCCTTGTCATCCGCACCGGGTATGTGGCCCATTTCTGACGAGACGCTCGTGGCGAGGGAACGGGATGATCCCGGCCCGGGCGGCCATGTTATAATGCCTTGGAAGCTTCAAATCGGCGGGAACGCCTGGATAGCACCATGGGATCGTCCGCATGCACACGATGGAAACCGGGGAATACCGGGAGGCGCTGGACGGTGCCTCAAGGCCGCCCCCGGAGCGTCTCCCCCGTGCTGTTCCTGCTCGGCGTGATTTCCACGAGTTTCCTGGCTGCTCCCGGGTGTGGGGTGGATCCGCTCCAATCTCGAGTCACCGAGGTTTACCCCGGGACGATACCATCCTTTGGGCAGACGCAACTGACCTTTACCGGAGTGTTTGTCGGTCAGTGGCAGGTATCCACCAAGACCGGGACAGTGACGCAACGGACGGATTTCTCTGTTTGGTTGCAGCGTCTGTCTGATGCGTCCGGGCAGGGGGATTCGGCCGGGGAAGTGGTCTCGCTGCACGATGTGGTCCAGGTGGACGAATACACGCTGACCGCCTGGACCCCGGACGGACTGGACGGTGGGACCTACGCAGTGGTGGTGGAGGATCCTCGAGGCCACCCTGCGGTCGTGGATCCGGATGTGCAAGTGGTGGTCAATCCCAGCACCCCGGATCACGTGGTCTTCCTTCCGGACGAGAAGCAGTGGCTTTCGGCCAACAGCACGTTGACACTCAACCTGATGGCGGTGGATGACAAGAATCTTCCGTATCCCATAGCGGGGCTGGTGACCGTCACCGTCGACTCTCCGGGGATTTTGGTCACCGACACCTCACTGGTTCAGGTGCAGGAAGTGACCTATGGAGACGGGCGGGCGTCCCTGTCGGGGTACCTGAGTGCTGACGGTCAGGCCACGGTGACCATCGCGTGTGAGGATTCGGCCACCTGTATCTCGCTGCCGCCGTTCCTGGTCCAGGTCTATTCCCCCCCGGAATGGCCGGGGGCAAGCACGGTGGGGGCCGTGGAAGTGGAGGTGGTGGAGCCCTACAGTGCCCTGAAAGTGAGTTTGCCCGACGCGCCCAGCAACGAGCACATTCCTTTTGCGGTCAAGGCGGGCCAACCGTTCTCCGTGGTGATCCAGGCTCGAGGCATGACCGGAACGGCCGAGGACGAGGAACCACCGGTGGTGCACGGCGAAGTGCTCCTGTTTGATGTGAACGGGGTGATCGAGTATGCCGAAACGCCACCGGAAGATCCGCAAGGGTGTATCGCTTCCACCCCACTCGTACTCCAGGACGGTGCCTGGTCCGGCACGGTCACCTGCTACGTGGCGGTGGAGGAGGACAAGCTTTTCGCGGTGGGGCCGCTTCAGAAGTACGGAGAGAGCCGGCCGTTCGACGTGGTGGCCGGGGATGCGTCGCGGCTCGAGGTACAGACCGAATTCATGGAAGGAGCACCGGCGCCCACGTCCCGGAGGGTCGTTGCCGGGACTGTGTTCTGGGTGAGCGTTGCCCCGGTGGACGCCTACGGCAACCATGCGGACATGGTGGAGGAGGAGGTGCCGGAGGTATGGGATCAAGTGGGCGGTCTCCGTTGCAGTGGTCCCTATGATCCGGAAACGCACCAGTTGACGGACTGTCGAGCGGAAATCGCCAACGAGGGCGATGTAATCCGGGCCACGCTGGGCGGATTGGAGGGGGAAAGTCCGGCCTTCGACGTGCTTGCCGGAGACCTGGCCGGTATCGCGTTCGATACCGTCGCCCCTCAGATCGAGGCGGGCGCGACCTTTTCGGTGAAGCTGTGGGCCGCAGACCAGTTCAAGAACCCGGTGGGTTACGGAGCCGGTACAGTGGTGGTTGTGGACGAGCCGGAAGGGGAAGACACGGAACCGGAGTTGGGCGAAGGAGTGAGCGTACGGCTGAAGGACGGGTATGCCACGCTGGAGCTGCAGTTCACCCGGGCGGTCCAAAGCACGCGATTGGCCGCCCATTATGACGAATACTCGGGTCAAAGCGATTCATTCGAGGTGGTTCCGGCCGGCCCCAGCGGGTTTTTGGTGGAGATTCCGGAGTCCACGGTGGTGGCGGGCGATGTTCAGACCGCACGGCTCTCCGTGGAAGATCCCTATGGAAACCGGGTCTACGACTATGACGGCACGCACGCCCTGACGTTGACCCCGATCGACACACGCCTCGAGGGAGACACCGATGTGTCGGTGGTGTTCGCCGGAGGCATCGGGGAGGTCTCCTACGCACCGGTCGAGGCGTCGGATGCCGCGTGGCTCCAGGTGGCGGATGCCGGCGGCGTGGTGGGGGTGAGCGCGCCGTTCCAGGTGCTTGCCCGTCCTGACGTGGAAGGCTTTGCGTTCCTCGAGCTTCCCGGGGTGTTGTGGACAGACGTATCCTTTCCCCTGACGGTGCGGGCGGTGGACGTGTACGGAAACCACGTGACCGGGTACGAGGGGTTGGTGCGCCTGGACGACTGGACCGGGACCCTGACCGGAGCGGATGGGACCAATCTTCTTCCGGGCAAGCAGATCCGGCTCGAAAGCGGGGAGTTCCGGGGCAGGTTTACGGTGTCCGAGACGAGCACGAGTGACAAGTTGGTGGTCTCGGACGATCGGTCCGGGATTCAGTCGACGAGCCTGGTGTTCCCGGTATACGATCTTGAATGCGCGGATCCTCCCACGACCACGTTGCAGGTGGGGAGTCGCGGTGACTATGCGGTGGGGTGCGAGCAGGACCCGGTGGATTTTCGGGCGAGCGGCAGCTCGGAGTACGGGGTGATGGACGTGGTGTGGACGTTTGACGACGGGGAAGTCATCCACGCTCCGCGCCTCTGGGAAACCCAGCACGCCTACGCTGCGGCCGGTGAGTACCGTCCAGCAGTCTCGGTGGTGGACCGGCGCCTGTGTGCCTCCTGGATGGAAGCCGCGGTTTTTGTGGGCGTTCACGACGGCTCTCCGACCGGCCCCATGACCATGACCCTGGTCCAGGGGGATCTTCCTCTGGTGGCAGGCGCGGACGACGGCAGCCAGGTGGCCACGGTGGAGATCCAGGCGACGGACTGCCGAGAGGACAGCGCGAGCTACAGCAAGAGCGGGGAGGAGGGTGGTGGATTCGAAATCACGGTGCTTCCCACCCTGGGCAACGTGGAGGTTGGAGACGTCTCGGACCGGCCGGGTATCCAGTACCTGCTCGGTCCCTACAGTGGAGCTGTTCAGTTCAACTACAGTGTCGGTGATACCGTGTATGGCGGGACTGCGCGCATTGTGGCGGTGTACGAAGGGGAGAATGCGCTGGGGGAGACCGTGACGCTGGCCAGTGGGGTCCTGGAAGTGCCTGTGGAAAACGACCACGCCCGTCCCTATCCAGTGGCCTACTCTCCGGCAGGCTACTTCTTCACCTCCACCGACCGGATCACCGTCACGTTCAGCGAGCCGATCCGAGGGGACAACCTGGTGGACCCCGGGGTGGTCGCCACGCTGGACGATGCCGACCATCCCATCGTGGAGGTCCGGGTGAGTTCGTCGGACATCAAGACCGACTACGTACGGTGGCCCATCTCCGACCTCTCCCTCGAAGAAGACGGACGTCAACTCGTGATCTCTCTCGCCCAGGTGCTGGACCTGGAGCGCAAGCGGTACCAGGTGGAGGTGGCGCTCTCCTCGGGCCAGGGAATCCCCAGCGTCACCGACCTGGATGGCAATCTGCTCGATGGCAACTGGAATGGTATCCTGGACCGGGATCCGGAGACCCATCTCGGGTTCGACCCCTTTGTCTGGCACTTCGGGAGACTCGACGTGGCCGGGATCCAGCCCGTGGAGGCCGAATGCTGGGTCTCCGAGCCGGTCTTCTCCCCCGACGGCCAGAACGGCGAGGGCGACGCGGCCGATTCCACGGTATTCCAGGGCGAATTCACACTTCGCTCAGGCATCCGCGCCTTTTCCGTGGACATCTTCCCTCCGGCCCAGGCCAGCCCCGTGGTTTCCCTCTGGTCCCCTGTGTCCGGTGGCCCCACCCAGGCCAACCTGGCGATCGAGTGGCACGGCACCGGCTCGGACGGGCAGAGACTGCCCAACGGCGTCTACACGTTCCAGGTCAACGTCATCGATGTGTACGACAACTGGGATATCGCGGCCTGCACTGGCGAGGTGGAGATCCGGAATCCCATCGATCTGGGGGCCTTTCTGTGAGTGGTGGCGCAGACGATACGCGGAAGGCGCAGGAGGATTCGGTGTACGGGCAGGGTGCGGAGAGGCTGTTGCGCGACAGGGGACGACTGGAGCAGGTGTTTCGCATGGCGGAGATGGGGGTCATGGCCTCCAGCATCCTGCACGAGATACGTCAACCCCTCTTCTCGATCAAGGGTTACGTGCAGATGCTGCTGCTCGAGGCTCACAAGAACGGCACCGTGGACGAACGACTGGTCAAGGTGCACGAACTGGTCGAGGACCTGGAGCGGAGGGCCTCCTCATACCTCGACTTCTCCCGTGAGCCCGACGAGCAGATGATCCCCCTGGACATCAACGCACCCATCCGCGGCGCAGTCGCCATGTTCCGCCACCGCACCGAGAAGTCCCGGATCGCCGTGCACCTCGACCTCGCCGAGGACCTCCCTCCGGTACGCGGAAGCTTCTCCTTGCTCCAGCAGGTGGTGGTCAACCTGATGCAGAACAGCGTCCATGCACTCCAGGAAAAAGACTTCTCCGAACGTCGTCACATCTGGATACGGTCCCAGCTCGACGATTCGAGTCGGCGCGTCGAAGTCCAGTTCGGCGACAACGGAGGGGGGATTCGCGCCGAACACGCCAGCAAGGTATTCGAATTCTTCTTCACCACCAAGGCGGTGGGAGAGGGAACCGGTCTCGGCCTGGCGATCTCACGCCAGATCGTCCGCGCCCACCATGGAGAACTCCGCCTGGCCGACCCGTCCTCGTGGACCCCTGAAGGAGACGACCGGCCCACCACCTTGTTCGTGATGGGCTTGCCCGTACTTGCGAGGAGTTGAACCTCATGACATCGACTGACGGGATCGAATCGCTCGAACACCTGTTCGGGCAGGCCGTGGAAGCGTACACCCGCGGAAAAGAGGAAGAGGCTCTGAAACTTTTCAAACAGGTGCTTTCACTGGAGCCCCGGATTCCTGAACCGCGTCTCGAGGTGGCCATGATTTTGTTCCGGCGGGGTGAGCTGGAAGAGGCCGAAGCGCAGGCCCGGGAAGCGTTGGCCTATCTCGAGAAAGGCTGGCGTGCCGTGGAGAGTCTCACTGACGACCAGTTGATGGCACACGGTTGTAACCTGGTGGCGGAAATACTCAAGGCCCGCACGGCCCGGGAAGACGTGATGCACAAGGACCCACACGCATTGCGGGCCATGTGGGAGGAGGCCGGCCGACTCGTCGAGCGCGCGGCTCGTCTCGACCCGGACAACCCCGACGTGATGCACAACTACTACGGCTTCAAGCGAACCAGCCCACCGGGAACGAGCCGGTAGGAATCAGTCGTCCGGGGTCTCCTCGCGCACCCGGAGCTTGGCCTTTTCCCAACGCCGGTCCAGTTCCTCGAGGTCCACGTCCTCCGGTTTCATCCCCTCGCACTCCAGGCCACGCTCCAGTTCCCGGAACCGGGCCACAAAACGACTGTTCGCCCGCCGAAGCGCATCCTCGGCATCCACCCGGAGAAATCGTGCCAGGTTGACGACCGTGAACAACACGTCCCCCAGTTCGTGCCGCACCTCGGCCTGCGTTCCGTGCGCGGCAGCCCGCCGCAGTTCGTGCAACTCCTCCTCGAGCTTTTTCCACACCCCCTCGATGCTCGGCCAGTCGAATCCGACCCGGGACGCTCGTTCTGCGAGCCGGGCCGCGCGCAGGAGAGCCGGCATGGCCCGGGGCACGCCATCCAGGATGGAGGCGTGCGTGTGACGCCCGCGCCGGTCCTCCCGTTTGCTCCGTTCCCAGTCGACCGAAACCTGCTCCTCGGGCGTGTTCGTACCCTGGATGAACACGTGAGGATGACGCCGCACCATCTTGTCGCGGATACCCCTCACCACGTCGTCGATGTCGAACGTTCCCTGTTCAGAGGCCATTTGAGCCTGGAACACGATATGGAGCAGGAGATCGCCGAGTTCTTCGCACAGGTGTCCCGGGTCGCCGTCTTCGATCGCCTCGAGCACCTCGTAGAGTTCTTCCACCAGGTAGGGTTTCAACGACGCCGGGGTCTGGCGTCTGTCCCACGCACATCCACCCGGAGCACGGAGGCGCGCCACCACCTGGACCAGATTTTCGAACAGGTGCTGTTCAACCGTCATGCCAGTCCTTTCTCTGAGGTGTTCCAGCCGACCCCGGAAGGGTCTTGCTGCGAGGCGCTCGAGTGCCTGTGTGGCAGGCCCCGGCAAATCCCTGGTGGTTCGGCTGCAGAACCATGGTACAATACCGCGATCGATGGCCTTGAGTCATGCCGCAACGTCCCCCCGTCGGGCGGCTCGAGTCGCCTGGCCGTCGAACGAGCGTTCATTTTCACGAAGAGGTCCAAAAAGGAACGTGGCCAATCCGATACTTTTCGGCAAGTATCATCTGATCGAGAAAATCTCCGCCGGCGGCATGGCCGAGGTGTACAAGGCCAAGTCCTACGGTGTGGCGGGATTCGAAAAGATTCTGGTCATCAAGAAGATCCTGCCCCATCTCACCTCCGATGAAGATTTTGTCCGAATGTTCCTGGACGAGGCCCGTATCACGGTCTCCCTGTCGCACGGGAACATCGTCCAGGTCATCGAGCTGGCCAAGGAGGGGGAAACATACTTCATGGCCATGGAGTATGTCCACGGGTATGACCTGGCCCGGTCCCTGGTCCGCAGCCGCCAATCCGAACCGTTTCCGCGCCCACTCTGCCTCTATGTGCTGTGCGAGGTCCTGAAAGCACTCGACTATGCCCACCGGCGCAAGGATCGGGAACAGCGGGATCTCAACATTGTTCACTGTGACGTATCGCCCCAGAACGTGCTCCTGTCGTTCGAGGGGGAGGTGAAGCTGACCGACTTTGGGATATCGCGGGCGGCGTTTCAGTCTGCCTCGTCCCAGGGGGTGGTGCGGGGCAAGTATGCCTACATGTCACCCGAGCAGGTGGAAGGTCGTGCCCTGGACCGCCGTTCCGACATCTTTTCGGTGGGCATCATTCTCTGGGAGATGTTGACGGGGAAGCGTCTGTTCAAGACGGACAATGTGGAGAAGACGCTCCGGAAGGTGCTCAGCGCGCCCATTCCGCGCCCGTCCGAGCTGGTCCCGGATGTCCACGAGGAGTTGGATCGCATCACGCTGAAGGCGCTGTCGCGAAATCTGAAGGGGCGGTACCAGGAAGACCAGGAGATGCTGGAGGATCTCTCCGCGTTCATGTTTGCGCAGGGGATGCACGTCACGTCGGCAGACCTGGCAGAGTATCTCCGACGGATCTTTGCCGAGGAACTCCAACGAAGCCGGGGGGACGAACTGGGCTTCGGTCGCCAGCTCCGCGACGGAGACGGCGCCGGAGGCTCGGGGCGACGGAGCACGTTGTTCATCCCGGTGGGGTCGGGCCGGACCATTCCCTCCTATCAACCTCCCACCGATCTGGCCCAGGCGGTGCCGTTGTCGAGGATTGGCGCCGCGGTCGTGTGTGCCGAGTGGAACCGGCGTTCGGGAGGGGGGGAGTCCGGGACGGATCGAGGCAAGCAACTGCGGGAGGTGGTGGATCGGTTTGAGCGTCGGGTCGAGCGTCTGGGGGGTGAGCTATGGGAGGTGAACCACAACAGTTTCGTTGCCTGCTGGAGGACGGGGGAGGATCCCGCAGGGGCTGTGGGCCTGGCCATGAACTGTGCCTCCGGCCTGCATGAAGAATTTCGGTCTGCGGCCGGCAAGGACGCTCGAGCGTGGGTGCTGGACGTGGGGTGTCATGTGGGGAGTGTGCTGGTGGAGCGGCGAAGTGGCAACCCGCTGTTCGGCTGGCAGATCACCGAGACCTTTGCCATCCCCCGTTTGCTGGTCAACCTGGGGAACGGGAAGGGGCGTGTTCTGGTCACGCGGCAAGCCCGTACCCTGGCTGCGGACCATTTTTCTTTCAAGAGCGTCCGACTGGGCAAGGGAGCGCCGCCGAGGCTGAACCGAGTTCAGGAGTTGATACCGGCGGAGCCTGCGGCAGGGGTTGACGGTGTCAAATATGCCCTGTACACCCGCTATCTTGTCCGGGAGTCCATGTTGGCCACCCTGGTGGACCGACTTCGAGATGCGGAGGAGGGGAAGCCGTCGGTGGTGCTCCTCCTGGGCGACGAAGGCATGGGCAAGAGTCGGCTACGGGAGGAATATCGGCAATCGTGCCGGAAGCTGGGGGCGGCTTTCTTTGCCGGTTCCTCGTTCGAGGGCACGCGGCATTTCGCCTACTTCACCATGCTGGATGCGCTCCGCAAGATTTGCGGAATCACGCCACCGGAATCTCCGGAGAGTGAAAATGCCAAGCTGGCGCGTCTGACGCAACTGGGTCTGTCGCCCGAGGAACTGGAGGTGATCCAGTCCCTGTTCGAGGAGCCCGAGCCGGCCGTGGCCGGGGGCCAGGATTCGGGGCGCAAGTACCGGCTGTTTATGCTGTTCGATCGCCTGTTCGCCGGACTCTCCAAGGACGCGCCCCTGGTCCTGGCGTTTGAGGACTTCCAGCATGCGGATACCTTGACCGAGGAGTACATTTCGCACCTGGTGAGCCGCCTCAACAACCTCAAGCTGGTCCTCTTGCTGGAGGTCCCGCCAGGGTTTTCCAGGTCCTGGCTGGCCTCGGCCCCGGTCTCCACGGTGTCGTTCGAGGGCATGCCCCTGGCCCTCATCGAGGACATGACTCGAGACATGCTGGGGGTACCCAAGGTCTCCTATGAATTGCTCCAGACCATCTCCTCGTTCAGCAGCGGGGTGCCGCGATACGTCAAGGACCTGGTGGCGCTCATGATCGAGGAGGGCTTCATCGAGATTCGGGAAGACGAAGCGTGCCTGGCCGAACCCCCTCCGTCCACCTCCCTTCCCGACTCCCCCAGAGCCTTGATGGCCCGGAGGTTCGCGGCACTCCCGGAGGCGACTCGAGCCATCTTGAAGGCGGGAGCGGTACTCGGCATGCAATTCCCGGTGGAGGTGGTCAAGCGGCTGCTCGGCTTGCGCGTCGACGTTCGGACCGTGCTCCAGCGGGCGGTGGCCAAGGGCATCCTGAAAGAACGTCAGGCCAGCGAGGCGAGCTACTTCCGGTTCCGCCACTCATACTACCGCCACCTCGCTGCCCGACAACCTCTCGGTGTCCCGTTCGCCGAACTTCACCGACGACTCGCCGCTCACGTGCGCGAATGGGCCCCTTTGGGCCGCGGCAATTTCCTCGAGCAGATCGCGGTCAGCGCCCGGCTCGCCCAGGCAAAGGGAGCGGTGGAGCACCTGGAAAAGGCTGGAGACAAGCTGGCCTACGAGCAAGGGATCGGGTCGGCCCTCGCCTACTACCGTTGGGCACTGGAAGCGGTACGAGACGGCGACGAAGCCGGGGACGAGCGCCGACGGCGCATCCGCTGGAAAATCGCCGGGACCATGCTTCAGCAAGGCGCGCTCACCGATTCGGAGGACCTCCTCCACCAGTGGCTCGTGTCGGCCCGCCGATCCGGCATGGAGCACCAGGCGGTCGGGCTCATGTCCGACCTGAGTCAACAATATGCCGCACGGGGAGAGATGGATCGCGCCGTGCGTGTGCTGCGGGAGGCCCATGCGATCGCCAAGAAACACGGGCCACCACTGGTCCTCGCCATGGTCGAGGGCGAGTTGGGCACTGCCTTGATGAAGCGGGGCGACATAGAGGAGGCGATGCACCATCTCTACGGCGCCTACCAACGGGCCAAGCGCGAGGCGGATCGCCCTGCTATCCTGAACCATGCCCTCCGCGTGGGCACCTTCTACCACCACATCGGACACTACGCCAGGGCACTGGATAGCTTCCGAAAGGTGGTGGTGGCCGCTCGCGACACCAACGACGCCCGTCTCCTCCTCGACGTGCTCGTGGCACTGGGCGATCTGCACAGGGACCTGAAACGAGACAACCTGTCCCTCCGATGTTACAAGGAGGCGCTCACCATCGCACGGGAACGGTCGGACAAGGCGGCCCAGTCCCGCATCCTCGGAGACATCGGTCGCCTCTGCCTCGACCAGGACGTGCCCCAACGGGCATACACCTACCTCAAAGCCGCCCTCGAACTTTCCACGCAACTCCATCGGCCCGCCCTCATCACCGACCAGAAACTCTCGCTCGCCTACCTCAAGGCGCTGGTCGGGGAGCCTCGCGCCGCGCTCAAGGAGATCCACCTCGTGATGTCCCGCCCGGAGACCGGGCACCTCCGGTACGTGGTGGCGCGGGCGCACTACCTGTCCGGCAGGTGCCAGTTGCTCATGCGCGAGAACAGGCGGGCACGGGAGGCGTTCGAACGTTGCCTCAATGTGGCCAAGGACCTCAAGAACGCCCCCCTGGCAAGACTCGCCACCATGGCCCTGGGCTCCATCCCATCGGCTCGAGCCAACATGCCGGCGGACGCGCCTGGCAATGGTCCATCGGATGGCGGCTTCTGACTCGACACATCGACCCGGCCGGCCACCTGGAGGCACCACCGGGTCGGTCCAGACCCGGGAGACGGGCTGAGCGGACAACGTAACGTGGACAGGAGAATCGGTCCATCGAGCGAATCGCGGAGGTAAACATGATGATTGTGGAAGCAGACAAGGGCGCCTGTCCGGCGCCCACTACCCCTCGCCCCCCCACTCGAGCCGCCCAGGCACGCCTACGCCTGCTCTGGCCCCTGCTCCTTCCCTGGTGGCTCCTTGCCTGCAATCAGCCGGACGAAGAGCCCATGCCCTCCCCTTCTCCCACTTCTGCCCCGGAATCGCACGTGGAGATGGAGGTTGACCCGGTCGCACTCGACTTCGGGGATGTGTTGGTGGGAAACTCCGCCGACCTCGAACTCACCATCTCCAACGTCGGCGACGTCAATCTGACCGTGACCGGAACCATTGAGGACCCGGCGGCCGTCTTCTCCTTCCCGGACGATGCGACCCGTTCCATTGCGCCCGGGACATCGGATTCCCTGACCATCCGATTCATCCCCAGGGCCGAGCGAGGTTACGCGGCGACCCTCATCGTGGCGGCCAATGACGAGGACGGACACCAAATCGCCGTTGCTCTGGCCGGGACCGGGGTGGAGGAAATCATCGACGTGGACCAGGATGGATGGACCGAAGATCTGGACTGCGACGACAGCGACCCCACCGTCTACCCGGGCGCAGACGAAACATGCGACGGCAAGGACAATGACTGCGACAGCGACACGGACGAAAGCGTCACCAGCACCTACTTCCTCGACGCTGATTCGGACGGACACGGAGACCCGGACCACCCGACCGACGCATGCTCCCCCCCGGAAAACCACGTCGACCTGGCGGAC
>Ga0256914_1000357_pt1 | contig 44773 bp, 43 predicted proteins | sample HulkmetaG_FD_191571 | JGI IMG/M metagenome (GOLD analysis project Ga0256914, IMG submission 191571) | Hydrothermal chimney microbial communities from Main Endeavour vent field at the Juan de Fuca Ridge, Pacific Ocean - Hulk | ecosystem: Environmental > Aquatic > Marine > Hydrothermal vents ...
CGGGCAGAAGGCCTTCCTGAGCTTTTGCTTGATTTCCTCCGGGCTGTCGTGGATGAACACAGCGGAGTAGGGCTTGCTCTTGCTCATCTTCATCTGGGTCTTCAGCTCCTTGAACTGCTCCTCGCTCTCGATTGGCCAGACCGGCGGCTCCTGAAGGCCGAGGAGGAGGTGGTGGTGCAGAGCCACCGGCTTGAGCTTCTCGCCCTTCCATTCGAGGGCGTGGTACTTGAGCTTCTGGGCCACCTCGATGGCTATGACGTGGGCCTTTCTTTGGTCCATTCCTGCATGGGCGATATTAACGCCTTGGTAATATATGTCAGCTACCTGCATGGCTGGATAAATCAGCTTTGCAAAGTCTATTCCCTCTCCCATCTGGCGGCCCATTATCGTTATAGAGCGCATCATCCTGGCTAAGGTAACGTTCTTGGAGATGTCTATGACAGTCTGCCAGTAATCACCGTTCTCCAGTATCTCGCTCGCTAAGACGAATTCGACCTTCTCTGGTTTACCGCCCATGACCTTTATGCTCTGCTTCATGCCTTCCTTGAAGTAGCTCAGCGCAACCTTCTGGATTACCTCCAAATCCCCGCCGAGCTTGTCGTTTATCCAGCTGTGCCAGTCGGCAAGGAAAATCCTCGTCTTGATTCCAGCCTTCTGGAGGTCGGCTATCTTCGCCCCGGCCATCAAACCGGTTCCAAGGTGAATGTAACCGCTTATCTCAAATCCGATGTAGTGTTGAAGAGGAACACCAACTTCCAAAAGATACCTTAAATTTTCGGGAGTTAGTAGCTCCTCCGTGGGTTTTCTCATTATAAGTTTGATTCGCTCTTCAGTATCCATACAGACCACCTAAAGGGGAAAAGGCTTCATCCTTTAAGGGTTTTACGGCCTCTTCTGGATAGCATATTCATAAGGTTTATAACTCTGTAATGATTATAATCGTTGGTGATACCATGAGGAAGGCAGCGCTTTTAATTGCTGTGTTTATGTTTTTTGGGATTTTTGGCTTTGCATTAGCCAGTGCAACCACTGTAGCAGTAGATTTAGCTCACGGTGAAAATGCAAAATACCTCTCAGGAGATATTATTGACAAAGAGACCAACAAAACTCTCGCCCACGGGATTACAAAGACAATAACCGATGTTAAGTGGGCATATTTTGGCGATCCAAGCCAAGCGGAGACATTGGGGATAGAAAATCTCGGAAATAAGATAACAGCTGATGCATTAAAGAATGTGGATGTTCTCATCCTCGGCCAACCAACCAGTCCATTTGACCCCGACGAAATCCAAGCGATATCAGACTGGTTTAAGCAGGGGGGAAAGGTTCTTTGGGTCGCAGGTGATTCAGACTATGGAAGCGGCGTGCAGGCTCAGGATGCTGCAGACAGCGTCCTTGATATGTTGGGTGTTGGAAACCTCAGAATTGACCTATGTTCAGTTGAAGATCCGACCAGCAATGCTGGTGCAGGTTATAGAGTTGTCGGTCTTGTGAGTCCGGATCCGGACACTCCCATGAAAGACATGCTCACAAAGGGCTTCAAGTACGGTGGAAAAGTTCTTTATCATGGGCCCGGTGTCGTTGCGTATGTTGACGACCAGGGTAACTGGAAACCTCTTGTGGGTGATAATGTTCCGGAAGGTATTTATAGAATTGTGAAAACTTCACCGGATGGAACTATAGTTGAAAACAACGATCCTCCTGCAAATGCATACTCTGCCGGTGACAACGGTAAGTTTCCGCTTCTTGTTGCTCAAGTTGTTAAGCTCGATAACGGAAAGAAGAGCATACTTATAGTAAGTGGTGAGAGTCCATATGGTGACTATCAGCCCACATGGACACCCAAATATCATGGTGTTGATCTCGATGGTCCTCAGTTCGTAACAAACATCCTCCACTGGGCAATCGAAATGGCAACATACGAACCGCTCAAGGATGTTGTTGAAATTAAAGATCCTGTGGGAGATGATCATGGTCCCGGAACATACACATACCCAACAGACAAAGTTTTCAACCAGAAAGGACTCTTTGACCTGACTGATGTTAAGATAAAAGAAGGCACAACAAAGTATGTAATAGAGTTCTACTTTAAGAACCTTGGAGGCAATCCATGGAATGGACCAAATGGTTTCAGCCTCCAGATAATTGAGGCATACTTTGACTTTAAAGATGGAGGAAGCACCAAGGCAATAAAACAAGCCAAAAACGGCCCTGGAAGCAATGTGCAACTTGATCCAAACCATCCATGGGACGCAGCAATCAGAGTTTTTGGATGGGGAAGCAAGCTCTTCCTGCCTGATGGAAAGACAGTTGACATAAAAGCCAAGGCAGATCTTGATAAAAACGTTATCATAGTTGAGATTCCGAAGGATTACTTAAAGATCAATGAGAACACCTACATGAGCGTCCTCGTCGGAAGCCAGGACGGATTTGGTGTCGACACTTGGAGGGCCATTGCACCCAAGGCTGAGCAGTGGAAGGGTGGTGGGGCTGATACTCAGGCGGTTATTGCTGGTGTTGCGCCGAGGGTTTATGATTTACTTGTTCCGGAGGGGTTCAAGCCGACTCAGGAAGAGCAGTTGAAGAGTTATGATGCAAAAGCAGGAAAACTGGCAACAGTCAAAATGATACCCATAATTAGGGGAGAGGAAGAGGAACAGCAATCGCCAACTCAAACTCAGACCAGTACAACTACAACTTCAGCGACATCAAGCACAACCTCAACTTCATCCTCAAGTAGCAGTACTGTAATGACTTCATCGAGCAGTTCCGCATCAGCAACAGGCTCTTCATCAACTTCCTCAACGACGAGTGGTGGCAAGACTTGTGGTCCGGCAGCACTGATAGGACTCGCACTAATCCCACTCCTCCTCAGAAGAAGAAAGTGACACCACTTCCTTCATTATTTATTTTATAAAAAACCCCGGTTGGTTTGAAAATGTCGCTCATTTGCTGTTTGCTGAAAAAACGTAAATTATTTTCGTGTTTATTTTGTATTTGACATTTTTTTGTAGCAAAACTTTAAAGAATGATTCAAAAACTCTGAAATTGAGGTGAGGAGTATGAAAAAAGGCCTTGCAGCGTTGGTTGTACTCTTGACAATATTCAGCGTCGTTGCAGCTGGATGTATCGGCGGAGGGGCAACTACTTCTTCATCGACACCCTCTCCGAGCCCAAGTCCCACCCAGACCCAGAGCACCACTCAATCAACCACGACTTCTTCAACAACTCAGAGTGCATCTCCAACTGAAACATCCACAAGTACTCAATCAACAGCAGGCATTACTCTAATTGTTTTAACCAGACATGATACTACAATCCAGTTGCTTGCTAAAAAGGCTTTTCTGAAGAGTGATATAGCCAAGAAATACCATATAGTAAATGTCAAATTTATTAAAGCCACCGAGTCTCAATGGATAACTCTAATCAAAAAAGGAGCTGATGTTGGTTGGGGAGGAGGGCCCACACTGTTCGATACATTATATCAGGATGGATACTTAGCTCCAATCACAGATAAAAATGTTCTTGGATTGATTGGTAGTGTCATACCCGAGCAGATTGCAGGAATGCCGATGATCAGAAAAGGAGATGATGGTAAGATTTACTGGATTGCAGCTGCTCTATCCTCCTTCGGCTTTACAGTTAACAAAAACGCCCTCAAGCGGTGGAATCTTCCTGTTCCCCAAAAGTGGGAGGACATAGCAAGTGAAACTTTTGCCCTTGATCCACCACAGTTTGGCATTGCTGATCCTACAAGGAGCACTTCAAATACGAGAATCTATCAGATTATTCTTCAGGCTTTTGGATGGGATAAAGGATGGCAGATTCTAACAATTATAGCTGCCAATTCTAAAGTCTATGATGCAAGTGATGCTGTCAGGGAGGCTGTTATTCAGGGTGACATAGCCGCAGGAAACACTATTGATTTCTATGGATACATAGCGATGCAGGCAAATCCTGCATGTGTTTATATCATTCCAAAGGGGGAGAGTATAATCAATGGCGATCCGATAGCCCTCTTGAAATACTCCCAGCATCCGGATGCGGCTCAGGCATTTATTTACTGGGTTCTGACCGATGGTCAGAAGATATGGCTGAATAAAGAGGTTAATAGACTTCCAGTTAATCCTAAGATCTTTGATACCCCTGAAGGCAAGAAGAGGCCTGATCTCAAGAATGCATACTATCTCGCACTCTATACTAAGGGCATCAAATTTGACGACAAGGAGGCTCTTGACACAGTCTATGCAATGCAGTTCTACTTTAAGGCAACATTGGTAGATACAAATGATTTACTCCACAGGGCATGGGTTTCTCTCGTAGATGCTCATAAGAAGGGTAAAATAGATGATGCAACATACGAGAAACTCAAAGCTGAGCTTCTTGCGCCTATTAAATTTAAAGACCCTGAAACAGGTAAGATTGTAACATTCACAGAGGATTATGCCAAGAAAATCAACCAGAGGATTATCAAAGATCCGAGCTTTAAAGACACCCTTCTCCAAGAATGGAGAAACGCCGCGAGAGACAAGTACAATAAGGTCCTCCAGGAGGTGCAGGGATGAAGGTGAGTAAGTGGAGCGAGAGGCTCTTTGGCACACCCCTTTTTGAGCCTCTCGTTTCGTTTTCCTATCTTTTTCCTCTGTTGTATTTGATAATATTCCTGATAGTACCTGTGTTGGCAATGTTACTGATAGCTTTTTCCTATAATGGTCATATCTCGCTACACTGGTTTAGGGAGATTTTGGGAACCGCTGATTATGTGCAAATTCCTCCCGTAGGATCATTGGTTGAAAAAAGTATCATCCCGGGTACAGGGGTCACACTTTATGTTATCAGAGGTGTTGATTTTGGTATTGTACTTAATTCCCTAATTGTTGGGGCTATTGTCACATTTCTTGCCTCGGTATTGGGAACGATATTTGCTTTTCTCATGGCAAGATATGATTTTAGAGGTAAGAACTTTTTTAGAATAGCCCTGTTTATTCCGCTACTTGTTACTCCCTTCGTCAATGCATACGTTATCAAATCAATGTTCAGTGAGTACGGTTTTATAAACTACTTTCTGTATCCCCTGCTTGGCTTCAGGATTAAAATCGATGGGCTTGCAGGTGTTGCACTTGCCCAAGCTATCACTTACTATCCAATAGTCTATCTGAACGCCTATGCCAGTTTTATTAACATAGATCCCACACTTGAGGAGCAGGCAGAGAATCTTGGGAGTAAGGGCTTTCATTTGTTCAGAACTGTGACATTCCCTCTGGCTCTCCCGGGAATAGCGGCAGGTGCAACGCTTGTTTTTATCTTTAGTCTTGAAGATTTAGCAGCTCCTATAGTCTTCCATGGAGACCCTCTGGCAAAGAAGCTTATGTCATACGAAATATTTAGCAAGTTCCTCTTTGGAACCGGTGAGAGGAGTCCCTTAATAGCTGCACTCTCAATAATAATGCTCGTGCTTGCAATACTTGCATTCCTTGGAATCAGAAAATACGTGAGTCTCAGGCAGTATGCCATGATAAGCAAGGGAGGAAGGTGGAAGCCCCGTGTAGCTAAGCCCAAGCACTGGCAGGCTTTAATAATTTACTTTATCATGCTTCCACTTTTGATATTTACCATACTGCCTCAACTTGGGGTTATTCATTTAGCATTCAGTCAGGAACAAACTGTTATTGGTAATGTAACTAATGTTCCGGGAGAAATTACGGGTACTATATTGACAAATGCCGAATTTAATGAGGAAACTGTTCCTTTGCAGGGTTTTTTCCAAGGCCAGCTAATTGCAGGTAAAGGTAGAATAGGGCCTATAAACGGGACACTCGATGGATTTTTCCAAGGAACAGCCCATGTTAAGGGTAATCAGGTTACAATAGAAGGAAAGATATCAGATGCGAGATTTCAGGGAGAAACCCGGAAATATGGATTTGTTGTTGCTTACGTCAATGGGCAGGTAACAGGGAATGGAGTGATAACAGGGCAGGGTCTCAACATAACGGCCAAAATAACTGCGGACATATCAAACTTACCCGTAGGAAAGAAAACTGGATTCACTCTAAAACACATTAAAGAAATGCTTGGAAATCCTGATGTGAGAAGATACATTATTAACAGCTTAACATATTCCTTCCTCGCCGTTATCTTCATAATTCTTCTCTCAATAACTTCCTCGTATGCAACTGGAAGATTCAAAGGAGCTCTAACTCCCGTTCTTGAAAGTATAGTCATCCTGCCAATAGCTGTCCCGGGTATCGTTGTGGCCATGGGATACTTTTACTTCTTCCACCAGATATTCCCCGGAACCCCCCTTGACCCGACGAATCTGAAGGGCTTTAATCCTGCCTATGTACTCATACTTGCATATTCCATAAGAAGACTTCCGTTTGCGGCTCGTTCTGTCTATGCTGGTCTGCAACAGGTTCATGTTTCCCTTGAAGAGGCTTCAATGAACTTGGGAGCGAGCAGATGGAAGACCATAACGAGCATACTATTGCCCATGATTTCACTGAATGTTTTTGGCGGTGCAATGCTCAGCTTTGTCTATGCGATGAGTGAAACAAGCGTCGGTATAACACTCGGTTCCCTTAACATGGATAAGGCTCCTATAACAGCATTCATGAAAGACGTTATGATGTCAGCCGCAGGGAGTGTCAATATAGCGGCAGCTCTTGGTGTGCTGCTTATAACTGTCCAGATAACGTCAATCGTGCTTGTTAATCTCATAACCAAGCAGAAATATTCCTTCATAGGTTTGACATGAGGTGAGAATATGGTTGAGGTCAAGCTTGAGAATATAGTTAAAACATTTGGAGAAACAGTCGCCTTGAAAGGGATAAGCTTACACATAAAACATGGAGAATTATTTACCCTCCTCGGACCTTCAGGATGTGGGAAATCAACTACATTGAGAATTATAGCAGGACTCGACTTTCCTGATAGCGGAAAGATATGGTTTGATAAAGATGAAGTGACATACCTAAGCTCAAGTGAAAGAGGAGCTGTTTTAGTCTTCCAGAATTATGCTCTCTGGCCCCATATGAGCGTCTTTGACAATGTTGCATACGGTTTAAAGATCAAGAAGTTGCCCAAGGATGAAATCGAAAAGAAGGTTAAATGGGCTCTTGAGCTCGTCAAACTTACAGGATTTGAGGATAGATACCCAACGCAGCTCAGCGGTGGACAGCAACAGCGTGTTGCCATAGCGAGGGCTCTTGTTGTGGAGCCGCGGCTCCTTCTTCTTGATGAACCTTTAAGTAACCTTGACGCCAAGCTGAGGCTTGAAATGCGTTCCGAGATAAGGAGGATCCAGAGAGAGCTTGGAATCACTGTGCTCTATGTTACCCATGATCAGGAGGAGGCAATGGCCATAAGCGATAGAATAGCAGTGATGAATGTGGGGACAGTCGAGCAAGTTGGAACTCCAAAGGATATATATGAGAATCCAAGAACAGAATTCGTTGCATCCTTTATGGGCAAGACGAATGTTATACCTGCCAAAGTCATTAAAAGAAATGGAGATAAAGTTACAGTGGAGTTTGAAAATTTCAAGTTGGATGGGTTAACTTATACAGAGAAATCGGATAATGTGGTTATTGTCATAAGACCAGAAAGAATAAGCCTGAAACCTGTTGAAAACAGCATATCCTTGACAGGAAAGGTTGATTTAGTTGAATATTATGGGTTCTTTACAGAGGTTATTGGTCTCTTTGGAGAAACAAGGATAATATCTCGGACTATAAGCGATAGAGAAGCAACATACCTAAGACCTCAGGATGAAGTTACGTTTTATATTAACAGAGATGATATAATAGTACTTCCAAAACAGCTTTAGCTTTGAAACCTGTTTTCTTTTTAATTTCACATGGGGTGGTTGCATGCTTGAGTATTTTGAAGATGGTAAGATATATGAAACCATACTTGTAACCAGCAATAATGCTACTCCCGTTGGGGTAATTAAGAATGGTCAGACGCTATTCTTCAAACTTTTTAAAGGAAGGAGTTTTGTTGACATAACAGAATTTCCTTTTGCTTCAATTCAGATAACAAATGATGTGGAACTTCTCATTAAGTTAGCACTCAACATACCAGTGGAATTAAGATTTTATAAATTCAAAAAATGGAGACTTATCGAGAATTTACCCGGAATTTATGGGAGAGTTGAGTTTAATGAGAAAAGATGGAGTGATGAATTTGGTGAGAGCATCATCTTGGAATGTCTTTTGATGCCTGAAGGGGAAGTTAAGGGGCAGTTGCCTTTAAAGCCATTAAGCCGGGCAGATTATGCTTTACTGGAAATGGCAGTTTATTTTACTAAGATCCCCCCATTGATAAAGATGAGTAACGTTGAAATGATAAAGAACACCTATTTAAAAATTCGGGAGAGATACGAACTTTACAGACATCTTGGCGGAAAAAGTGAACTCGCAGATTTTATGATGAACAAAACTGGAGAATATCTTTCCATGCTCAAAGAAACTACAGATACGTAACCATAAACTGGGGATTTATAATAAAAAGCTCCCAAGACTGGAAAAGGAAAACTTATAATTAATAGCATTAATCTTTGATAGGTGATAATCTATGAAAAGAGCTGTTGCTATACTCTTGGCTGTTATGGTATTGTTTTTAGTGCAGATGCCTTCAGCAAAAGCAGAGGTATATCCCAGAGATATTTTTGTAACCCCAAGCATTGGAGTACCCGCTATTGGTGTTCCGGGAGGAAATATCACATTAGAGCTTCAAAAAGGTGTTCAGATAAGCTCACTTGCCATAGTGTCTGTTCTTCATGGGCCTTATGTTCTTCAGATAGTTGGGCAGGAAGGAAACCTATTGACCGTAAAAATACCAGAAAATGTGGCCCCCGGTGATTATTTCCTTCAGGTGAAGTCAAATAAAGGCGACATAACTATTCCAAATGGAGTATGGGTTCTTAAAGAGTATCCCAAAGTATTGAGGATAGCCCAAGTAAGTGACACCCATGTAACCAGTGGATCTAAAATAGGATTTGTATGCAGGCAATATTTCCAGAGAAATCCAATAAAACTTGCTGAACTCTGTGAGCCTGTTATACCCCTTCACAGTGTTGTTGCAACAGACAGTGCTTACACATACTGGGCAATGCAGGATAACGTAGATGTCATAATAAATACGGGAGATGACGTCGATACTTCGGGAGATCTCACAGGATATAAGATTATATACAACATAATGAGTGAAGCTGCTGCGGCAGGAAAACCTCTAATCAACATAAAAGGCAATCATGATGATCCTCCGACAGTTTACTCAAAGCTTATCGGACCAAGATATTTTTATGAGGTGATTGGAAACTTCCTTATTATCGGACTTGATAGCAGGGGAGATGAAGGGCATCCTGATATGACACAGATAGCATGGATGGAGAAGATTCTTGAGGAACACAAAGGGAAAATACCAATAGTTCTTGTGCATCATCCGGTGTTTTATTTTGGTCCTAATAGACAGTGGCTTGGTGGCACTATATCAGGTCTCGACCCTGTTGAAGATTGGGATCAACTTAAGGGATACCTGAGCAAATACTGGATGGGAGAACCGGACATTGCAAAACGCTTCATGGAGGATGTTGTGAAGTATAACATAAAACTCGTGTTGGCTGGACACATACATCACGATAAGTATCATTTATATATTGACAAAAATGGGAATAAACATTGGTTCATAACTTTAACTGCGACGGGAGCACCGGATAAGGAGACAAATCCTCCCACAAATCCCCGTCACAGTCCAACATGGTATGGTTCAAATTTGATTTTAGTTTATAGCAATGGTACTGTGGTTGATCCAAATGCACCAAAAATTAAGGACATGATGTCTGCTCCAATTCCTCAGGAATTCATTGTCTTTAGACATCATGGAGATGATGGAACAGCTATCAAATTTATCAATGAGCTAAATAACAGTGTGCATGGACCAATAACTCTTGTTATTCCTGAAGGTGCAAAAATTGACCCCAGTGTTACAAATATAACATACACGGTCCTTGGAGAAAGAGAAATTGGTGGCAAATATTACCTTCTATTAAATGCAACGGTTCCAGTAGGAATTACACAAATTGTTGTGAGTAAGGAGAAGGATACTCAGAAACCAGAAGTTAAGATAGCATATACTTTCCCAAGTAAGCCCATGAAAGGAAAGGCGTTTAAAGTCTACTTCAAGGCTTCGGATAATATCGGGATAAAAGATATATACGTTGAGATAGAGGCAAATGGAAAGATTTTCAGATATGTTGGAGAGCCAACAAAAGGAGATCCGACAAACACATTTTATGTCGCCCAGATACCCGGTGTAAATGCAGACAAATACACAATTAGAGTTGTTGCAACTGATTTCTATGGAAACAAGGCTATTGCAGAGAAAGTTATGGGGAAAACCGCAACATCAACTACTTCTTCATCTCCTACTCAAACCCAGACCATGAGTACGACTACATCCACAACCACAAGTCACACACAAACTACATCGAGCTCCTCCATATCAACAACATCTAAGGAAACGACATCTTCGCTAACATCGTCAACAACGAGCAGTGCGACAGGAGGTAAAACTTGCGGGCCAGCGGCTCTCATAGGACTAACGTTGCTACCACTTCTATTCAGGATGAGAAGAAGGAGATGACGACTATTCTCTTTTTTATTCCTGACTTTATGGCAATTTTTTGAGGGAAGAATTTTTAAACCATCTGGCCATTTTCCAATTGGGTGGTGCCCGTGAAGTTTAAAGGGAAGGCGTTTGGAAATACCGTGAGAATAGAGTTTGAAATCTTAAGTTTGAGTGAGCTTAAAATTGATGACTTGAGAGATTTTGACACTGATATATTGAAAATCGAACTTAGGTCAACTTCATCTGGGTTAAAACTCATAGGTATTTGGGAGGGCAGTGTTGAAAATGCTGGTGAGGGTATAAAAAAAGCTCTTAATGAAAGTTATAAGCTAAAAGAAAAGATTCTACGCAGGATAAAAACTAAAACTGAGGCTATAAGAGCAACAATGAAACAGTTAGGATTTAAAGAAGAGATTCTGGGATATGGGAATTTAATAAGATTCATGAAAAAAACCGGTAACTATGAGATAGTCGTCATAACCTCAACTAAGGATGATATAGTTAGAGTTGAGGTATATGGGAATGATAAAAAGATAGTTGGGCCTGAGGTTGAAAGCCTCTTTAGTGATGTGGATGTTGAAGAGCTTGAAGTTTATGATTTAGAGGAGGAAGGTCGGGAAGAGAGACTTGTCATAAATCTTGAAATACCCCAAGGAGATGAAAAGCCAGAAACTAAAATAGCTGAAGCCATAAAGATGATAGAGAATATGCTGATGGCTTAATGGTTTCTCTGTCTTTTTCCCTTTTCACGTCCAGTTTTCGGTCCGATACTACTTCGTGGAAACCATCTCAGCCCGAGAATATCACCCTTGGTGTATAAAATAACCTTTTAATGTACCGGCTCAAGATTTCATCGGTGATGTAATGTTTAAACTTACTGATTTTGATTATCATGGTAAAACAGTCTTTCTTAGGGTTGACCTTAATTCACCAGTAAAGGAAGGGAAAATAATCAGTGATGCCCGTTTTAAAGGTGTTCTGCCGACAATTCTTTATCTTCTTGAACATGCTGCAAAGGTTGTTATTGGAACTCACCAGAGCAAACCTTACAGGGAGGATTACATAACTACAGAACAACATGCCGAGATCCTGAGTGCCCTCTTGGATACTGAGGTTGAATATGTGGAGGATATATTTGGAAAATATGCCCGAGAGAGAATAAAGGCTCTTAAACCCGGCGAAGCTCTTATTCTGGAGAATCTTCGCTTTGCCGCCGAAGAGGTGAAATATAAACCCGTTGAAGACTGTGAAAAAACATTTTTTGTGAGAAAGCTTGCTCCTCTAATTGACTATGTTGTTAATGATGCATTTGCAGCCGCACATCGTTCTCAGCCCTCCCTCGTAGGTTTTGCCAGATTGAAACCGATGGCAATGGGTTTCCTTATGGAACAGGAGGTCAGGGCCCTTAGTAAAGCATATGAAAGCAGGGAGGGACCAAAGGTTTACGTTTTGGGAGGATCAAAGGTGAGTGACTCTCTAAAAGTGGCCCAAAATGTTTTGAAGAATAATAAAACTGATTTTGTTCTAACCGGTGGATTAATAGGACATGTGTTTACTCTCGCTAAGGGTTATGACCTCGGGGAAGCCAACATAGAATTTATGGATAAGAAAGGGTTGATTAAATTTGTAGACCTCGCCGAGGAGATACTCAACGAGTTCTATCCTCAGATAAGAACTCCCGTTGACTTTGCAGTAGATTATAAAGGAGAGAGGTTTGAGATAGACCTTCTTAGTGATGAGAAGAGGTTCTTTGATGAGTACCTAATATTGGACATCGGCTCCAGAACTGTAGAAAAATACAGAGAGATACTACAGAAGGCGAAAATAGTAGTGGCCAATGGTCCAATGGGTGTTTTTGAGAGAAAAGAATTTGCCTTTGGAACAGTGGGGGTGTTCAAAGCCATAGCCGAAAGTCCTGCTTTCTCGATTGTTGGGGGCGGGCACTCGATAGCGAGCATTTATCAGTACGGCATAAAAGGAATAAGTCATGTTTCAACAGGTGGAGGAGCAATGCTGAGCTTTTTTGCAGGTGAGAAACTGCCGGTGCTTGAGGCATTCAGGTTGAGCTATGAGAAGTTTAAGAAATCTATTAACAAGGTTACGGATTAGACTGAAATGAAGGAGAAATAGGAGCCAATTGTCAATAATTCATTAAGGCTCCAAAAATAACTGCTGTCCACCAGATTTCTAAGAATATAAAACCGGTTGTTGCATTCCTTTCTATAATCCACGCTATGAATACGATGTATGCTATCGCTGTGGCTATTATATGGAGCTTAAGGAATTTCCTGTTGATGTCTTTTCCGGCTTTCATCCATCCTGTTGGGAGTGGTAGCCAGTCGAAGAAAGCTCCTGTTAATGCCAATAGAGGCTTGTTGAAAAATACTGTAGGGATAAAGATTAATCCCGCAAGCATGACACAAAACATTGTAATCTGCTGCTTTTTCATGACCATCACCCCCTTAATCTATTGTTGCTTTCCTAAATTCAATGACTGCAATTCCCATAAAGAGAATTGCCAGCCCAGAAAGCACGAGCCAATCGGTTGTTAATGAAAACGTTGATGCAACTCCGGATAAATAATATCTTGAACCATCCACGGCATATGTGAGTGGATTGACTTTGGCAAGCCACTGCATCCATTCAGGCATTGTTTTTACAGGATAAAATGCCCCACTCAGAAATGTCATTGGAAGCATTATCATGGTCATTATCATCTGAAAGCCTTCCATACTGCTCATTTTCATGGCTATAGCTACTCCCATCCCTGCCACGGCAAGTCCCACTATAAAACTTAGACCTAATGTAGGAATAACTCCTGACAATTTGAGGGAACTTGTCATGAAAAAGCTCAGCGCTAATATTATTACACCCTGAATCATTGCTGTTATAGCTCCTCCGGTTATCCTGCCCAGTATAGCTTCTTCCCTTGAGGCAGGTGCGACTAATATCTCTTTAATAAAGCCGAACTGTTTGTCCCAGATGATTGTTATTCCTTGGATAAAGCTCATATTGAAGACCGTCATTGCAACTATACCCGGGACGAGATATGTCATATAATCCACGCCACCGAATATCATACTTGCCCCTGGAAAGTTAAATGCTCCTGACCAACCTTTACCAAATAAGACAAGCCAGATTATTGGATTTATGAGGCTCCCTATAACTCTTGCTTTGGAGCGTATGAATCTTTTCATCTCGCGATAAATCATCGTGCTGAAGACTCTCATTTTTATCACCTCCTCATTCGGGCTCTCATTATCATCTTGGCAACTTTTTGTTCTCCTCCTTCATCCCGGATTTCTCTGCCAGTTAGATGCAGGAAGACGTCATTGAGTGTAGGCCGGTGATATGTAACCTCAAGAATCCTCAGGCCATTTTTCTGAGCGAGCTCGAATAGTTTGGGCATTGCCTCAGCGGCATTCTGGACATCAAGCCTTACCCTTCCGTCGGGCATTATCTTGCATCCCCTGATGAACTCCGCATTAAGGCATTTAACACCCTCCTTGGGCTCTTCCATGCGCACATATATCACATCATTACCCACGAGCTTTTTCAGGTCATCAGCAGTTCCCTCTGCTATTATCCGCCCGTAATCTATTATTGCTATTCTATCTGCTAACTGTTCAGCCTCATCCATGTAGTGAGTTGTGAGAAAAATCGTCATGTTGTGCTCTTCCTTCATAGCCTTTATATACTCCCAGATATGGGCTCTCGTCTGCGGGTCAAGACCGATTGTGGGCTCGTCAAGAAAGAGTATCTCAGGCTCATGGAGTAGAGAGCGTGCTATTTCAAGCCTGCGTTGCATCCCTCCGCTAAAAAATTTAACTGGTCTGTCTTTGAAGTCCCATAGCTCAACGAATTTAAGCATTCTTTCGATTCTCTCTTTGAGCTCACTTCCAGAATACCCGTATATTCTTCCATGGATATACATGTTCTCGTATGCTGTAAGCTCTCTGTCAGTGCTCGGATCCTGAAAAACAATGCCTATTTTTCTTCGGACTTCAACGGATTCTCTCACCACGTCATGTCCAGCTACAACTGCCCGTCCTCCGTTTGGTCTCAGAAGTGTCGTCAGCACATGTACCGTTGTGGTTTTTCCTGCCCCATTAGGTCCAAGGAATGCAAATATCTCCCCTTTTCTAACTTTGAATGAGATTCCTTTAACCGCTGTAAAATCATCATATCTCTTTACGAGATTCTCAACTTCGATAGCATATTCCATTTCAATCACCACGATTGTTTTTCCTAAATTTCTCAGCATGTTCTTCTCTAAAGACAAATTTTATGCCATATTTTTCTTTGAATGGCAATTTGAGAGTATTATAGATAAGTGTTAAAACAGGATATTTCACGGGTTTGTCCTTTGGCCTTAAAGCTCCTGTCGGACATGCATCGACACAAATGTTGCATCCTTTACAGGGCTCTGGATTTACCATGACCGGTCTAAAACGAACTTTTTCTTTAAAGCCAAAGAGAGGAACTTTCATGGGTTCAACTTTCCATATTTTCTCACCATATGGGCAGACGGTTATACATTCCTCTCCTCCACCACATATTGGATAGTATATTGTCAGAGGAGCACTCTTGTTCATGGATTCATAATACTCTCTCCATCCCCTGATTGCACTGTTCATAGCCTATCACCAAACTCTACAATGAATCTAACCTGCTTAGCACAGTCTTTTATAACTTTGGAGAGTTCTTCCCTCTGTTTTTCATTAAGTTCATCGAACTTTTCAAACAACAGTCTAAATGCATTCACCAGTTCATCTCCTCCTAATTTTCGAAATCCCTTGTAGATTTCCATTTTATGGATAATCTCTCTGAGTTCTTCTTTGTGCTCTTCCAGATATTCCAAGCCCTTTTCAGTTATTCTGTATGTTTTTTTCTCTCTCTTTCCACTTCCTATGACTTCAATAAGGCCTGCCCTTCTCAGACTTGCCAGTGTGGGATATATGACACCTGCACTTGGAGTGGGAATGGCAAATCTCTCTTCTAATTCTTTCATTATAGCATAACCGTGCATAGGATTTGTCCTTAACATTTCTAATATTAGGAGTTTTAGACCACCTTTAAATTTCGGTCGCTCCAAATACATCACCTAACATATCTATAGATATATCAATTTATAAACTTTTTGATTCGAAATATCGTGTTGGGATGTTTTTAAGGTTATAATGGCAATGACGTGCCAGACAATATCCGGAAGGCTTAAGATAGATGTTCTGAAAAACTATAGGGGGGATGTGGGATGCATCTCATCCTAAAGCCGCTGTTTAAAGCTGAATTGTCCGATGATTTTATTGATATCCTAAGAATAAAGCTTCTTGGAAAGGAAGTCAGTGAGGGGGAGAGAATTTCAATTGATATCCTTGGGAAATCCCTGAATTTTGAAGTCGTATATGCAGAGCCAAAAACCCTTAAAGTTAGAGAGAATACCAAGATTGAGATTTCATCTTCCTTAAATCCATGCATAGAACTGGAGTTTGAGAAAAAGATCAGAGAACTCATACCTTTCCCTCAGGGTTTTGTTATTGTATTTGAGGATGAGGTTCTGATTATAAACCAAAAAGGGCACAAGATTTTTAATAAAAGGTTCGAAAATCTTAAAGAAGTCCGAATATCTGGGAATACTGTGGCGGTGATTTACGATGAAAAAAAGCTTGCACTCATACACGTTTCATGAAAGCTGGGAGGAAAAAAAGGAAAGAGCCGTCAGGATTGTTAAAAAGTTGATGGAGATGTATCCAAGGAAAAGCCGGGGAGAAATCCTGCAGGGGGAGCCGTATTTCACTTTAATCCGGTGTATAATCTCTCAAAGAACAAAAGATGAGACAACTGACAGAGCCAGTGAGGTTCTTTTCAAGCATTATCCGACTATGAAATCTCTGGCAGATGCCAGTGTAGAGGAAATTCAGAAGCTGCTGAGGGAAAATGGTGTTGGCTTGTGGAAGACTAAGGGTAGATGGATTGTTGAAGCATCAAAGATTCTCCTTGAGAAATATGGGGGGAAAGTTCCAGACGACATAGACGAGCTGATGAAGTTGCCCGGTATAGGAAGGAAGTGTGCGAATATCGTCTTAGCCTACGGCTTTGGGAGACAGGCGATTCCTGTTGACACTCATGTCAATAGAATAAGCAAGCGTTTGGGCTTGGCACCTCCACGTGTTGCTCCTGAGAAAGTTGAGGAATATCTGAATGAACTCATTCCCAGAAACTTATGGATATATGTGAATCACGCAATGGTCGACCACGGGAAGAAAATCTGCCGACCGATAGGGCCGAAATGTAATGAATGTCCCCTGAAAGATCTCTGTCCATATGCAAAAGGTTTGATTAGCGACAGTGACATAAAAGGAAAACCTCAGGGCTCGTAGGAACAGACGTTAAGTCCGTTCAATCGATAAACTGCTGGAATTTCTATCTCAATTCTCCTTTTTTCAGATTTGAAGAAGTTCTCATGAGACACTCAATTTTCAGCCTAAACTGTATCTTTACGTTAACAACGCTCATATTCCGGTTTTCTTTTTGATGTCAGGGGGATGGTTGGGGTAAGTTTAAGGATTTTGCCCCCCACGTTGGTTCTAATGCTTTGGCTTTAATAGCCTGCCATGCTTCAAGGCCTGAGACATGGTCCCCAGTTACCTCAAATTTCCAATCACAGGTTTTAAAATACATGATCCCACTTTGTTTAGGGAATATGTGGGCCAATGGAGACATTGCTCATATTTTCAGCAATGAAAAGAATGTGTCCTATCGCGATTGAATCATTTTTGGCCTCAGGTAGACTGTGAAGTCTCCGGACATCAAAAGATCATTGCACCCCCTCATGGCTTGCGGGGAATAGGAGAGCCTGATGAAAAGGTCATTTCTGTTTTTAAAGGAATAGAAGCTGAGAGGCTTCCAGTGTCCCATAATGCAGGAGAGATTGCTCACATTGATATCAAAACTCCACGGCTTTAGTACGATTTCACTTTTCTCTCCAAAGGAAGAAACCGTCTTCTCGTGGAGCCAAGAACAATACCACTATTAACAATTCGTGAAGGGATGTTTTATTTTTATGGTGGCATCGGGAGTGGAACATAGAGCAAGAATTCTAAGATTAACCGGTGAGGAGACCTTCAATCTAATATGGTTTTGGAGGGTGTTTTGGGATATTTGAGGAGATGGGGTTTGTTGTGTTTTTGGGTCATGAGAGGTGGTGCCGTGAGATTACTTTTTGAGTGGGGGATTAAAACTCTTGGAAACAACCCCAGAGCAGGTGGGAAGTAATTGAGAACCCCCATCAAAGACTCTAATGAAACCCTCACTAACAAGAAATTAAACCAACGCCCTCAAATGGAAAATTTCAGTCTTCCTTTTCCGCTTCTTCTCCTGCCAGCTCCCTGAGTCTGTCGAGGTCAGAGCCGACGGCTATCAAAACATCTCCTTCTTCGATTATGTCATCCTTTCCCGGGTTGTATATATACCTCGTTCCCCTTTTTATCGCCAGTATCCTCGTTCCTATCTTACTTGGGAGCTTAAGCTGCTTCAGTGTCTGTCCTATCAGAACAGAACCCTTCCTAACAGTTATTCTTCCAAGTTCTTCTTCTGTGTCTTCCATAATCCTCTGAATTATCGGATGCGGTTCAACGTCTCTAAGAACGAGGTCCGCTATTTTATAGGCTGCATCTGAAATAGCCTCGTTTATACTTGCCATCTCGATTATGCTGAGAAGCCTTGTAGGCTTTTCCTCTTCTCTGGCGGTTTTGAGAGCAAGTTTTTTAACCTTAAGAGTCAGTTCATCCATTCTCTCCTCAAGGAGATAGACTTCCTCTGCTATGTCCTCACTGTTATACATGACGGAGGAGAATGCAAGGTCAACCATGAGTGATGAAATATCCTTCATCTCAATTAGACAGTTTTTAATCTCTTCAAGCTCATTCATTTCCTATCACCTTTATTATCCCTCTTGCAATTTCCTTGAGATAGTCTATTGAGGTTTGTGTTCCTCTCCCGATAAGGACATCTCCAGCGAGAATTTTGAAATCACCATCTGGATCAAAGAGCCATCTCTTTCCTCTCCTCACAGCTAAAATCCAGACTCCAGTATTGCTGGCCAATTCAAGCTCTTCTAAGGTTTTTCCGACAAGAATGGAGTCCGGAGTCACTACAAACCTTCCAATGACTTCTTCACTCTCAAGGATAACCTGTTTTATAATGGGATGAAGCTCAACCTCCTCAAGTATCATCTTTGCAAGGTCTGCTGCAGCATTTGAGATGTCATCTATTGAATGGGCCATGTGAAGGATTGAGGTTATCTGTTCAGCTTCCCTCGGACTTCTCGCGGCCAGAACGGCATGCACCATAAGATGATAGTTCAGCATATCGAGATATTCTTCAAGCTCAAGAACCTCTTCGGCCAGTTCCTCTTCCCCAAAGAGTACAGATGAATATGCGAGATCAACCATGAACTCTGCTGTGTTTTTCATTTCAATGAAAATCTCCTTTACACTCTTTGGTTTGTATTCGTATTCCTCCCATTCTTCCACCTTGTTTCCACCAATTGAGAAATCTCTATTTAATTTATTTAGTTTTCGCCGTTAGCTCACATGCTGTTGGAGATCGTTATGTGCAGCTTTGTTATCTTTTTCAGTGGAATTTTGTCTTTATGTCTTCAAAGCACTATTAAACTCGTCTTGGCAGTGAGTGAGCCAATAAGAAAGCTTATATATAGAGGAAAACTGATTCAGAAAGATAGGGGTGGCATTGATGGAGAGTGATGGGAGTGATAATTCTTTTAGAAATAAAAACAAAGATACGCCATGCATACACAACTACGCTTATATCTCTGGTTGTGTCGTTGGTTATAGGCTTATTCGGTGGCACGTTTTTAGGGAAGTATTTTAAAAAGATACGCTCTTCTTATCCTGGGTTACTTGTAATCCTCCCCGGAATGATGGGATTGAGGGGCAATGTATTCGGCTCAATGGCCTCACGATTCTCTACGATGCTGTATCTGGGCGATTTAAAACCCAGTTTGAAAGATAAAAAGATTTTAAAAAACGTTGTTTTAGGTGTTATTCTTTCGTTGATTCCTGTAACCTTTCTGTGGGGTATTGGGATTATAGAGGGAATACGAGAGAATGCATTTGAGATTCTCATGATTGTGATCAGCTCGACAATTTTAGTTTCTGTAATTCTCGGGTATTTTACTGCATTTGTCACGATATTTACGTTCAGACAGGGGAGTGACCCCGATAGTGTGGCGGCTCCATTGGTAGCTTCAATGGGAGATTTACTTACAATACCCTCCTTAGTTGCATTTATACTGCTTCTTGAGAGCACAAAAAGAGGATTTTGGATGATTAATGTATTTTTTGTGGCATTTTTGATGGGAGTGCTTCTGGTTAGCCAGATAAGACGAGGCGAATTTTTCTATCTGAGAAATCTCTTCATAACCATAACGTTTCTGGCTCTCCTCTCAGTTATATCCGGTTCTCTTTTGGAAAAATACAGCCCGCTTATACAGAAAGCTATTCTCCTGAGCATCGCTTATCCAGCCCTCTTAAGCAGTTTTGGAAACTATGGCTCTGTTATAGCGGCAAAAACCTCCACAAAGTTGCATCTCGGTGAAATTGAGGGCTATTTAAGCGGGGAGATGTTCCTTGAGATACTTGTTCTCTTCACAACAACTCCGATAATAGGCACATTAATCAATCTCCTTGCTTTTGTTATTGCCAAATATTTACTGGGAATCAATGGAGAACATGTGAAATTATTGATACTGACTTACCCCTTCATGGCCCTCTTCATAATGCTCTATGCATATACCCTCTCCTACCTGCTTTTCCAGAAAAACATTAACCCGGATCATGTTGCGATACCTCTTATATCCAACAATAGTGATATATTTGGAACGATATACACAATACTGATAGCAAAGCTTATGGTGGGGTAGATGCTTGGTGTATCGACGATATGTTGTTTCGATGTCAGTCTGGGAACTGCACTTTATAAAATAAGCAGGATAAGAGGAATAGACTTTGTTGAGATAGTTAATGAGAACTATCACATGCTTGATAGATACAATTATGGCCTCCATTTAGCCACTCTTGAAGAAAAGGGTCTGAAGAACGTGATACATGCTCCGTTCAGTGATATAAACATCGCTTCCCTGAATGAAAGGATCAGGAGGGCTTCACTTGATATACTTTTTGAGGCCCTTGAGGTGGCTCAACTTATGGGTTCGCTTCTCGTAGTTGTTCACCCCGGTCATCTCTCCCCTGCAGGCATGAAGTTTCCTAAGGCTTACGAAAAGATACATAAACGTTCCCTTGAGGAAATCGATAGATATTCTAAGAAGCTTGGCATCAGGGTGGCTCTTGAGAATATGCCTGCATTTTCAATTTTGGATGGCAGAACATGTGAAAGAATTCGGGAGCTCATAGACGGAACAGAACTCTATGTGGCCCTCGACGTTGGTCACCTGAACACAGTAACACACAATTTTGAGGAATTTATCGAACTTTTTAGAGATAGGATAATACATGTGCATCTCCATGACAATGATGGAAAAAACGACTCTCATTTAAGCCTTGGGGAGGGAAACGTGCCGTGGGAAGATATTTTAAGGATGTTACCTCGGAAAGCAACTTGGAGCTTTGAACTCACGAATCTCGATTCTGTTATGAAGAGTCTGAGATTCATTAAGACACATATCTAAATCTGAAATCATATTCATCGATGTATTTTTGAATTCATTAAGGCACGTATTTGACAGACATAAACCTTTTATACAGGCAAAATAAAAAGATAACCGAAGAAAGTTTGAAAGAAGTTGGATTTAGCCAAAATTTTTAGAGAAGGTGGTATCATGAAAAAGCCAAAAATAGCCGAAGAATTAAAACCTTTTTTCGACCCAAAAGGCGTTGCTATTCTCGGTGCTACGGACAAAAAGGGGAAGGTTGGAAATGTCATCTTTGAGAATTTCAGGATGAATAAGGAGCGCGGTATCTTCAAAGGGAACATTTATCCCGTTAATCCTAAACTCAACGAGATTGAGGGCTATAAATGCTATCATAATGTAAAGGAGTTGCCGGATGATACTGATCTTGCGGTGATATCAATTCCCGCTAAGTTTGTACCAGCGACAATGAAAGACATTGCTGAAAAAGGAATAAAAGCTGTTGTCATAATTACAGGAGGATTCGGGGAGCTTGGCGAAGAAGGGAAGAGAATGGAAAGAGAGATTTATGAAATAGCGAAGGCAAACGGCATAAGGGTTATAGGGCCGAACTGTGTTGGTGTCTATGTGCCTGATACAGGAGTTGATACAGTATTCCTGCCGGAGAATAAGATGGACCGACCGAAAAGTGGGCCAATAGCATTTGTAACCCAGAGTGGAGCGTTTGCTGCAGCGATGTTAGACTGGGCAGCAGGAGCAGGAATAGGCATAGGTAAGATGGTTAGCTACGGTAACAAGCTTGATGTTGATGATGCGGATTTGATGGACTATTTCATCTATGATAATGAAATCAGAGTTGTTACATTTTATATCGAAGGTGTTAATGATGGCAGGAAGTTCATAGAAGCGGCAAAGCGGATAACCGCCGTTAAGCCAGTCATAGCTCTTAAGAGTGGAAGGACAGAGTATGGGGCAAAAGCAGCTTCTTCACACACAGGTTCATTGGCAGGGGCTGATATAATCTACGATGCTGTCTTTAAGCAGACAGGTATTATAAGGGCTGAAGATTTTGAGCACATGTTTGATATGGCTAAGGCCTTCGCAAAGTGCAAGCTTCCAAAGGGTGATAGGGTAGGCATTATTACAGATGGTGGCGGAGCTGGAGTCATGGCAAGTGATGCAGTTGCAAAGTTTGGCCTTAAAATGGCTGAACTGAGCGAGGAAACTATCAAGTATCTCAAAGAGAACTTCCCACCACATGCAGTCGCCGGAAATCCAACGGATGTCGTTGGAGATACAGATGCTCAGAGGTATAAGGTTGCAATTGAGGCATTTGTGAACGACCCGAATGTAGACGCTATAGTAATCATAACGTTGTTCCAAGTACCGCTCCTTGATGAGATGGAGCTGATTGATATATTAGCTAACTATGCTGGAAAGAGCGATAAGCCCATAGTTGCTGTCGCAATGGGAGGTAAGAAAACCGAATACTACGCAAAGATACTTGAAGACAAGGGAGTTCCGGTCTATCCCACACCTGAGAGAGGCGTTAGGGCTATCGCTGGCCTTGTTCAATACACCAGATATCTTGAAAGGAGGAAGATGTGATCTTTCTTTTTTACCCATTTGGTGGGGGGAAGAAAAATGAAGGAGAAGGAAAAGGCTCTGAAGATAATTGAAGAGGTTTTGGCTCAAGGTAGGAAGGCTCTGGTTGAATTCGAAGCTAAGGAGATTTTAAAAGTTTACGGTTTGCCGGTTCCTGAGGAAAAGCTTGCAAAGACCCTTGATGAAGCCCTTCAGTATGCACAAGAAATAGGCTATCCGGTTGTTCTGAAGTTGATGTCGCCGCAAATTCTCCACAAGAGTGATGCTAAAGTTGTTCTCTTAAACATAAAGACCCCCGAGGAGCTCAAACAGAAGTGGGAGGAGATACATGAGAATGCCCGCAGATATAGGCCAGATGCCGAGATACTCGGGGTTCTCGTTGCTCCGATGCTGAAGGTCGGAAAGGAGATTATCATTGGTGTAACAGAAGATCCACAGTTCGGGCATGCCCTGATGTTCGGTCTTGGAGGAATTTTTGTAGAGGTTCTCAAGGATGTTACGTTCAGAATAATCCCAATAGAGGAGAAAGATGCATGGAAAATGCTCAGGGAGATAAAGAGCTATCCGATTTTAGCTGGAGCAAGAGGAGAGCCTCCTGCAGACATGAAGGCCATAGTTGATTTGATGCTCAAGGTTTCGAGGCTAATTGATGACCTCAGGGACTACATCAAGGAAATGGACTTAAATCCTGTCTTCGTCTACCCTGAAGGCGAAGGTGCTGTTATAGTCGATGCGAGGATTATTCTGAAGTAATTCTTTCACTTTTCTCCTTTATGGATTCTAAAACTCAGCAGGAAAATTCCCAGACTGAAAATTCCAAATATTCCAATACCGAGAAAGCCCGTTCTTAGGCCGAGAAAGCCGATGATGATTGGACCCAGTGCTTGACCTATATCCTTTATGCTCTCAAGAAAGCCAAGGGCCGTTCCACGGAGCTTTGAAATTTCGGTGGCTAAGGGTTTTGTTGAGGCCTCACTTAAAGATGCACCAACTGAAAAGGCTACTGCCCCAGAGGCTATTAGCAACAGGGACGATGAAAATGCTAAGAGGAACATGGAAAGTCCCACGAGGCTCATCCCAACAATTATGGGCTTGGTTCTCCCGATTCTATCACTCAGATAGCCAGCATAGGGCTTCACGAGTGCCATGATTGATATTTCTACAGTCAGTATCAATCCAGAAAGCCATGCTTTGTCTTGGAGGTAGTAGAAGAGAGGAAGAAAGGTTTCTATGCCCTGATAAGCCATGTATACGGCGCCATCGAGAAATCCTATTAGGAGGAGATCGTTGCTGAAGGAGAACTCAAAATGCTGAAGTTCCTTTCCAGTGTCAGGGAATCCGAAAGAGAGGAGGAAGACGATAACACCTGTTAGAGAGCAGAGGAGAAAGACTATAGAGAAGCCAAGGAAGTATATAATGGTACCTGCCAGAAGGGGTGCTGCTGCTCTACCCACCAGCGTTGCAGAACTGAGAAGGCCCATGAATGTGCCTTTTCTGTCAGGGTAGAGATCGCTTACAAGGGCAAGAGAGACCGGGACGAATATAGCTGTAGCAATTCCGTAATATGCTCTCACGAGGACAAGGGTTAGGACATCGTTTGCAAGAAAGTAGAGTATGGGTGCGCTGAGAAATACAAAGCCTGAGATTTTTAGAAGTTTTCTGCGACCATAAAGGTCACTTAGAAGACCAGAAGAGAAGTTCACAATTATCCCTGTGACAGTTGAGGCAGCAGCTATAAGTCCTATATCCTCCCTCGCAAGTCCTATGCTTTGAGCATAGAGAGGAAGGGTAGGTGATTTACTCATCGTCGAGCCGAGAATTGCAAAAAATCCTGCTGAAAGCAGAATGAGCAGGGTATTATGTTTTCTCATTCTCATTCACGCTGGTCACTTCTTGGATATATCCAATAATATCATGAACTATCGCTAAATCAATTGCAGCACTTATCCCTGAAAAAATATCGCCTGCTATTAAATACAGCATAGAGAGGAATAAATCTATCCCCTTGTATATGAGAGCTGTTTTTACTGCAGTTTTATTTTCTCTCTCCAATCCAAGAACAAGCGTAAAATTCAGCATGGCAAAAATTACATAGACTGTGTAATAACCGCTTTGATATGCAAAGTAGAGTAAAAAGAGCCCTTGAATAAAAAGAAGATACATGGAGAGCCTTAATTTCTGCATTTTTCTCCCAAATATTTCTCAAAGACCTCCACGTATTTAAACCCATCGTCCGGAAAGATAAGAACGTAGGTTCCATCTCCAAGCTTCTTGGTAAGTCTTTCGTATGCCTTGACTACTGCACCGGAGCTCAGGCCTATGAGGAGACCGTCATTTCTGGCAACATGGATTGCTCCTTCGATAGCCTCTTTTCTTGTTATCTCAACAACTCCATCTATCTCAACCTGGAAGTACCACTTAGGCTTTGTCTCAAGCCTCTTGATTCCGGGTATTTTCTCACCCTTCGCGGGAATGACACCTATTACCTTTGTATCATAGCGCTCCTTGAAGTAACTCGCGAGCCCCGCTATGTGTCCAGAGGTCCCTATTCCGGCTATTATGACGTTGGGTATCTTTCCTATGCTCCTCATCTGCTCTTCGATTTCTTTAGCGGTAAAGCGGTAGTGAGCATCAAAGTTGTCGTCGTTCTCGAACTGGTTGAGATTCACAGCTCCGGCTTTCCTTGCCTCCTCGACGACGTACTGAACCATGGTGGGGTCTATAGTCTCAAAGTCTGTCATAACAACCTCCGCACCAAGAATTCTCAAAAGAACCTGCGTGGCCTTGGGGGTCGGCTTCGGCAGGTATGCCCTGAACTCTATTCCCAGAACGTTGCTGAGAGCAGCTAAAGAAATTCCAACGTTGCCGGAGGTGGCTTCAAAAAGAGTCGTGCTGTTGATGTCTCCACGGTCAATAGCTTTCATAAGCATATTAAACACAGCTCTGTCCTTGATGCTTCTGCTGAAGGGATTAAAGAACTCCAATTTGGCAAAATACATCCCCCCTCTTGGTGGAAAGCTTAACAAGGGGGGTTGGTTTGTATTTCTCGAACAACTCCAATGTGCTGTCAAACACGTTCATTTGCATCACCGTAGCATCACCGCAAAAAGCTTTGATAAACTTCTTAAAAGCTTTCCTAAAACGAACAGTTATGGACAGAACTGGGTAATTAAAGCACACCTTCCCTTTTCAGCCTCTCCTTTATCCTCTTGAACTCTCCGAGTGAGCCTCTTATAACTGGATACTTCGGTACAAAGGGACAAGGTTCTTCAGATCTAATGCTTATCTCAAACGTGCCTATCTCCTTTGCTATTTTGATTATCTCCTCTTTGTCGAGGCCTATTAGCGGTCTCAGGATAGGTAGGTCACTTGCGGTGCTTATTACCATGAGATTGTCTAAAGTTTGACTCGCCACTTGTCCGAGAGAGTCGCCGGTTATTATCGCCTTTGCCCCAATTTCATGGGCAAGACGGCAGGCTTTCCTAAGCATCGTATACTTGCAGAAGAGACACGTCCACTTGGCTTTCCTGATTTCACTTAACTTTGAAAAAACTGCGCCCTGCTCCTCGTAGGCGTCAACTATAACCGGCTCATCTAACTCTCCATATCTCCCAAGAATTTCACATAGCTCCAATACCTTGGACTCTTTTGTCCTACTCTGCCTGAAGTGTATAGGGGTCACCTCGAAGCCCTTCCGAAGCATGAGGTAGATGGCCACTGGTGAGTCAATACCCGAGCTTAGGAGTGCTACAGCCTTCATGGTTGAGAGAAGGTAAAGAGAGATATATGAAGCTTTCCTCAACTTAAGGTTGGAGTCCACCCGAACTGGTCTCGATTTCCCAAACCTTTGATTCGTATGGGGCCCCAAACATCAGATAAAGCTTGTAGTTAACCCTCCACATTCCCAGAAATTCCTTGAACCGGTAAGTGGCCTCCACAGGCAGAAGGACGACCCACGGGGCCAGATAATGTCCCTCCAGTTCTTTCAGTATACCACTTTTCCCATCCCTCCCGCGAAGTGCGAAGCTGAATTTGTTCCTCCCGTTCTTTGTCATCCCCCTGACATCGAGGACGAACAGCGCGTATCCCTCTCCGTTCATCAGCTCATGAACTGGCCGTTTTCTAATCAGGGAATAGCCAGTAATCACTATCCCCGGAACAGCAAGGTAGTTGGGATTCCACATTTGCTCAAGGTTTATCGCCTTAACATCCAGCTTTTCATGGGAAAACCCCATATCTACCAGCATCTCCTTGAACTCAAAGGAGAGTTCAAACCTCTCAGAATCGTCCGCCCCCCGGAGCATGACCATGAAGTCAAAATCGTTGGGGGAGTCTTTCCCCTGGGTCGTGGATCCATACAGAACTACATCAAAGACCTTTCCATGCTCTCTCTTGAATTTACTCGCGGCCTCTTCCAGTTCACTTAATCCTATCGGTAAGTTTGAGAACTTCATGCCTCAACGCCCCCACCTCATCTCCTGTGAGCCGTCTTTCATACGCGTCCCGGTAAAAATCAAAGAACTTACTGACAACGCGGTACAGATCACGGTAGTGAAGCCTCAGAATTGCAAATCGTTCACTGTGGTTTTTGGGTTCAAGATTCAGATCACGCTTGATGATGTAGTCGCATATCCCAACAAGGGCTTTGAAATACAGTATCGATGCGGAATTGTATCTGCCCTTTTTGAAGGCGTCTTCCCCGTCTCTATATATTCCCAGATATTTGCCTTCAGGTCATCAAGACTCACGGGCACATTTCTCACCGTGTAGTCATGCCTACAACAGCACGGTATTTAAGGATTTCTGTAGGAATTCCTACGGGCACTAAGCTGGAGCAGACCGATGTAAACAAACCAGGCCAGTATCGTGGAGGCGCCGATGAGCTCAGGAATCGCGAGACCCTTAAAGATCCCAGCCTTCACGAGGTAGAGCATCAGAGCGAAGGTGAGAACCGCCAGAACGCCCCAGACGTAGCCGGCGAAGAGCCCCTTCCGTCCGAGCTTTATGCCAACTATCGCTATGTCCGCCAGGGCCAGAACGTAGAAGAACACCGCCGCCGGCCCATGGGGAGCGTACTCCTCCGGAAAAACACCAACGAGGAACAGGAGAACCATGGCTAAAGGCATCAGGTAAGCCAGACCGCTCCTCAGCGCACCGAGGGAGGCCACAAAACCCAGAACGGCAAAGACCATCAAAAAACCATTGAAGTAGTAATTCACAGGATTTCGTACTGATCCCATGTCGCTCAGGGCGTTGTCTGTGAACGAAAACCACGGGTTCTGGCCCACAACGATGAGCAGTCCGACGATGAAGATTAGCGGAAGGGCAAGGCTAATGTACGTACTCATCCGTTCAAAATCCATGGAAGCACCTCAGCACTGCCTTTTTCGGGGTTCCTCCCCAAAGACCGCCCGGTAGAGCTTCCTGAACTCCTCCCAGGAGCCTCGGATTATGGGATGTTTTGGTATGAAGGGAATCTCTTCCTCGGGAAGGGTTGATAGTTCAAAGGTTCCAATTTCCTTAGCGATTCTTACGATTTCCTCCTTATCCATACCAACGAGCGGGCGGTAGATTGGTAAATCACTTGCTTGGCTAACTATATACATATTCTCCAGAGTTTGTGAGGCCACTTGGCCGAGAGAGTCGCCCATAACGATCCCCTTGGCTCCGAACTCCCTTGCTATCCTATCAGCATGTCTCACCATCATGTATTTGCAAAAAACACAGGTGTAGTTCTCCTTTCCCATTTCACGCAGTTTTTCGATGATTCTATTGCGATTCTCAGGCTTTACAACAACCAGTTCCCCTTTACCTCCGTATCCGTACTTTTTTAGCTGGTTCCAGATTTTTCTAACCTTCTCAAGAGTTTTTTCGCCTGTATAGATGTGAACCGGGATAATTTCAACACCGCGTTTCATCATGAGAAAAGCGGCAACTGGTGAATCTATACCACCGCTTAAGAGGACAACAACTTTTCCCTGAGTCCCTATCGGTAATCCTCCCCAAGCATGGATTTTGTCGACGAAGATATAAGCTCTGCCCTCCATGATTTCAATTCCAATCTCTATTTGGGGATTATAGAGATCAACTTCATTTTCCTCATTTTCAAATATATACTCCCCAACTTTCGCTTGGATTTCTGGACTCTTAAGCGGGAAATCTTTGGTGATTCTCCTTGCGGTTACTCTAAAACGGGGGTTTTCCAGTCCAAGCTCTCTTTTCTTTTTTCTGAAGAGTTTCATTGCAATTTTGTTCATTTTATCCAACTCTGCATCTATCTCCATTGCAGGTGATAGGGAAACTATCCCAAAAACACGTTTGAGAGCTTCAACGGATTCCAACGCTTTATTTGTCTTTACAATGATACGACCATGTTTAGCTTTAATTTTCTTATACTCGATGCCTTCACTGACTAAAGCCTCTCGAATGTTGTTAATCAGGATGTCCTCAAACCATCGTCTCGTTTGTCTTGATTTCGTTCCAATCTCACCATATCTGATTATGACGACGTTGAACATGAGGCCCACCTAAAAGAATTGGATATGGTTTTTATTAAAAGCATTTGTTAGGCATGAGGAAAGTTTATCGTTATCTCAACATATTTCTGGATAACTTCATATAGTGTTATAGATGCCAGATAAGATGATAGCAGGATTAGCTCATTCATTTCGAAGATGTGGAGTGCTATTTCTTTCGCTTTAGGCGAGTAGTCCACAACCGCCTGCATGTACTTCCTTTTTAAAAGTTGATTCAGTTGAATGGAGAACACCATGAGCAGAACACCGAAAAGACCCCACATCTTCCCCAGTGCCAGCATTAGGAAGAGCGTGGAAGCGAGTATTATCCATCCACCTATAAGACCCAAGAGTATGACGAACTCTATCACAGTCTCACCAAAGTTTGTTGTTTTGTAAATAAATAAAAATGTTTTTGGTAGATTCACACAAAGCTCAGAATGTCATTGATGCTCTTTTTTCTTTCTCGGGGATTTATTTCTTCTCGTGGATAGCCAATCGTTATCAACCCCACCAAGCGATATTCATCGCCGAGCCCGGCCATTCTCCTGAGCTCCTTTTCTATTTCCTCAAAACACGCAACGCCGATATAACATGTTCCAAGACCAAATTCAACAGCTTTGAGCATTAGATTTTCAATTGCCATCGCAGCACTCTCCAGTGCCCAATAGAACTCCAGATGGCTGTATTCTTCATCTTTGAGGGCTTTAACTTCCCGGTTTATGAATACTCCCAGATAAAGGGGAGCCCTATACATTCCATCCTCAAATCTCTTCATGAGCTTCTGCATTTTTTCTTTTGGCAGTCCCCTTTTCTGGAAGTATTCAATGTGTCCGTTAATTAAAAGGTGATGTATCCTATCAACAGCTTCTCTGCTCTCATATGCAACAAATACCCAGTTCTCCAGCCCGCTTGCGGTTGGGGCTCTTATGGCCGCTTTAACCAATTTCTTCAGAGTATCTTTGGAAATTGGAGTGTCAGAGTAATATCTGATAGAAGTCCTTCTTTGAATAACCTCGTCAAGTTCCATACTATCACCATCTTAACGTTTGATCTGGGTTTAATTAATCTTTCCAGAACCAAAGGTTTATTATCTCTCCCGGATATTCATTTTTAGGTGAAAACATGTACGGGTGGAGAGGTAGAATTGGCCTTATAGTTCCTTCCTCCAACACCACAATGGAGATGGAGCTCAACTCCGCTATTCCTGGGGGGGTATCACTCCACACCGCCAGAATGCCGCTCAGAAATGTAAATGAAGAAGAGCTTGTGAAAATGAGCGGGCTGGCAGTTGAGAGTGCCAGACTTCTTAAGGATGCGGATGTGGACATAATTCTCTATGGATGTACAAGCGGTTCTTTCATAGGTGGTAGGAATTTTGAGAAGGAACTGGAGAGAAAAATAGAGGATGCTGTGAATATACCTGTTGTGACGACATCAACTGCAGTTATCGAGGCCTTAAAGATACTCGATGCAAGGGATATTCTCGTTATAACACCCTACACTAATGAGATAAATCTGCGGGAAAAAGAATTCCTTGAAGCGAATGACTTCGAAGTTCTCGACATTAGGGGGTTGGGAATTGAAGAAAATACAAAAATTGGCAAGCTTGAACCTTACGAGGCGTATCGATTAGCTAAAGCCACTTTCATGGAAGAGGCGGAGGCAATATTTATCAGCTGTACAAACTTCAGAACCTTTGAAATAATAGAGGCCTTAGAGGAGGATCTTGGGATTCCTGTCGTTACAAGCAATCAGGCTTCTCTGTGGCTAACTCTCAGAGAGCTGGATGTAATGGAAAAAATCCCGGGTCTCGGGAGGCTTTTTGTAGAATTTTAACTGTCTAACTTCCGAAATTCTTTTAAGTCGTTTTACCATTTTCCATCCAGTACTCACCGAGGGTGATAACAAATGGAGCTGCTGGAAAAGGCGAGAGGGCTGAGTATTTACACGGCATACAACATAAACGTTGATGCAATAGTATATCTAAAGGAGGAGCATATCAAGAAACTCGTGAGTGAATTTGGGGAGAATGCCATCAGGAAAAGAATGGATGAATATCCCAGGGAGGTTAATGAACCCTTAGACTTTGTTGCTCGCCTCATTCTTGCTCTCAAGACAGGAAAGCCCATGGCTGTGCCGCTTGTAAATGAGGAGCTCCATACATGGTTTGATTCTCATTTTGAATACGATCTTGAGAGGATGGGTGGACAAGCGGGGATAATAAGCAATCTTCTCGCAAGTCTTGACTTCAGAAGGGTGATTGTTTATTCTCCAATCCTCGCAGAAAAACAGGCAAAAATGTTTGTAAATAAGCCCAACCTTCTTTATCCTGTTGTTGAAAATGGAAAGCTGATATTCAAGCATCCCCAAGAGGCCTACAGGAAGGGAGATCCTATAAAAATCAACCGCATCTTTGAGTTCAGAAAGGGCATGAGATTTAAACTTGGCGATGAGCTTATCGAGGTTCCTTTCTCTGGCAGATTCATTCTCTCATCCAGATTTGAAAGCATAAAGATTGAGACCAAGGATGATCTTAGGCCATTCCTCCCTGAGATAGGTGAAAGCACGGATGGGGCAATACTTTCTGGCTATCAGGGTATAAAGCTGCGCTATTCCGATGGAAAAGACGCCAACTACTACCTTAAAAGAGCAAAAGAGGATATAATGCTGCTTAAAAGAAACCGGGATGTTAAGATTCACCTTGAATTTGCCTCAATTCAGAATCGCGAATTGAGGAAGAAGGTTATTTACAACCTCTTTCCTCTCGTTGACAGCGTTGGTATGGATGAATCTGAGATAGCTCATGTGTTGAATGCCTTAGGCTATTCCCAACTCGCTGACAGAATATTTACCTATAATAGGATCGAAGATACTGTCCTTGGCGGCAAAATCTTGATAGATGAAATGAACCTTGAAGTTCTCCAGATACACACGATTTATTACATCATGTATATTACCCACAAGGATAATCCGCTGAGCGAAGATGAGCTAAGGAACAGCCTTGAAATTGCAACGACACTCGCTGCAGCGAGAGCAAAGCTGGGAGGTATTAAAACTCCAGAGGACTTTAGGGCAGGTTTAACAGTTCCATACAACGAAAGAGGCGAATTCGTTAAGCTTAGATTTGAGGAGGCAAAGAGAAGGACAAGGGAGTATAAGGTTGTAATAATCCCGACAAGACTCGTCAAGAATCCTGTCTCCACTGTAGGTCTTGGTGACACCATCTCAGCAGGGGCATTTACAAGCTATCTGGCAATGCTCAAAGAGAAGGGGAATCTTTAGTCTTTCAATTTTTGGTATGATATACTGCATTGGACTTTAAAAATATACAAAAGGGTACCACTCACTCCATCAGCCCTTCTATCAGCCTTGCCTTCTCCTGTGCCTTCTTTAGATGCTCTACTGTAACTTTGGTGTAAATCTGTGTCGTTGAGAGGTTCGAATGCCCTAAGATTTCTTGGATAATCCTTATATCAACTCCATTTTCGAGCATATGGGTGGCAAAGCTGTGTCTCAACATGTGAGGTGTTACCTTTATTCCGATTCTTTTTCCATATTTGTTGAGAATATACCATACGGTCTTTGGGGAAATTCGATCTTTCTTCTCCCTTCTCTCCTCAACGAGGAGATATTCACTATTGTCATTTCTGCTGGCGAGATACTCCCTAATTTCCTCAATAACTGGTTTCGAAAGGGGTACTATTCTATCCTTAGCTCCTTTGCCTCCTCTAACAGTTATAATTCCTCTATCAAGATCAACATCCTTTATTTTTAGGTTGCAGAGTTCGCTAACTCTTAATCCAGTGCCATAAAGCAGAAGAACTATAAGCCTGTCGCGTTTTTTAAGAGGAGAAATTACACCTAAGAGCTTCTTCACTTCCGCTTTTGTTAAGGCCTTTGGCAAACTTCTTGGAACCTTTGGAGGTTTAAGCTTTTCAGCTTCCTCATCAAGCCCCTCAAAGCGGAAATAAGAACGGAGGGCCTGAACGACCAAATTTAAGCTTTTATTTGAATATCCTTCTTTTTTAAGCTTGGCTAAAAAACGAAGAGCAGAGCGGGAGTTCAGCCCATAACCCCCATTAAGATAGCGTTTTATATAGTAGGAGTACATCCTCACTGTGTTCTGGCTCTTGCCCTCCAACTCAAGATACATCTGAAACTCTTCAAGGTCGCTCATTCATCACAGCCCTCTGAGGAGCTTTTCTATATCTTCTTCTGTCTCCTCTTTCGGAGGTTCTGGTGGAATTTCCTCAGGCTCCGTTGGTGGCTCCTTTATCGTCAGACTCAAGTAAACTGTTTTGAGCAGATCTTCAACGAGCCTTCTGCTTTCTGAGTATATGTATCCCTGTCCTACTATGACTTTTCCTTTAAGACCGAGCTTCTCAACTGCTTTTCCTATGTATTCCTCTTCTGGCATCTCTTCGACGGGGAAGAGACTCTTCCAAACCTCTTCAAGTTTGTATGTGTTGACTCTTCCTTCAAGTAGTTTCCTGAGTTCGCTGTTTTCGGCCAGTAACTGTTCATTTTGGCTCTTTAGTTCTGTATATTTTGTCTCAAGTTCTTTATGAGCTTTTTCAAGTTCTTCATGGTCCCTTAAAATGCCTTCATATCTACCTCTGAGATCAAGGAGCTGGTTCCTGAGAGCCATGTATTCGGGGAGTATCTGTAGGCTTTTCAGGCCGGCTCTGACAAGGGTGTTCTTAAGCTCCTTCCTCACCAGCTCAACATCAACATGCTCAAGATCATGGCCGAGGGGGAGTTTCATCCTCTCCACATGCCCTACCATTTCGCTGAGTTCCGTATAGAGCCTCTCGGCTAAATCCCTCCCGACCCTATCGGCATCCGTCGCTATTATAAGCAAATCTGCTCCGGCAGCTGCGCTTTTCGCTATCTCAATATTGGTCGTTGGGATTATTGAGGAAATTGTGATGTTGTATTCACTTCCTAAAGCAAGACCTTGGAGGGCTTTACTTACCACCTCAACGTCGCTCGCACCTTCAACCAGAATCCTTACATCGACTATGGTCATTCCCTTCACCTCCGGGGTGTTACCCAAGTTTAAATCAAGAGTGGAGTTTAAAAATTCTCCCCAGCTCAATCTTAAGACTTGGCTTTTCCAGAATCACCGTGCCATCGGATAGAATTGAGATGCTGAGGGCACGAATCTCAACTCCTGCTTTGTTGGCCTCCATGAGCAGTCGGGCTATCTCAGGATCACCCTCTGAATAAGGTTTGAACTTCTCAACACCCGGCATTGCACCGATGAAGAAAATCATGGCCCTTTTTCCAGCTTTTGAGAGCTCAATGAGTTCTCTTATATGCTTTCGACCTCGCAGTGATGGGCAATCTGGATACATGGCATATTCCCCCTTTTTGCCGCCTCTCAGCACTGCACTCTTCATCTCAGCGTAAATTTCGCCGTTGGGACATTCGAAGAGGTAATCGAGACGTGATTTTCTGATTGTTACCTCTTTTCGTTTTATGCTACAATTGTTAAGCCATGGAATAAGATTCAGTTCGATAGCTCTCTCAAACGCTTTTGCTTGGATTCTCGTGTCAATTATAGCCCCTTTAGAATTTTTATCTTCAAAAGCAACTAAAACAAAGTCAGTTTTTCCTCCTTGTTTTGGAGTACAGAAGCACTTCCTACCTTTAACCATAAATTCCTCTAAGCGTCCAGTGTTTGTTATAAGGGCTCGTTTGATTTCCCCATTTATTTTGACCAATCCAACGAATCTGTTTATCCTCTCAATGAACTCTCCTTTAACGATGGGAAGCTTTAGGAGTACCATCATGAACAACTAAATTTTTTCATTGAAAAGATTTGTGACCAAAAATCTTAAAGTGATATATGCAAATAATTTCATCAGAGGATGAATATGGAGGACATCAGCGCTTTAATAGAAAAGTGGAGGGAAGTCTATAAGGCTGAGGTCAAGAGCAAAAAGAAGCATAAAGAGGAGGTTAGACTAACTCCTGAGAACTATTTCAATGTTGTACGTCCGTTTTTCATGAAAATCTCTCCGGAGGATAGAGAGTACGTGAGGACTTTTAGAATGGTTTCGTATGGCATGCTTGAATACAGTCCATCTTTGAGGACTCTAATTCTGAGAGGTGCAGGATATAATTTAGCTCGCAGATTAATAGAAACTGGTGAAATTAAGGACATTGATGATCTACCAAAAGTATTTCTAAATCAAAAAATAGGGCTTCTTGATATTGTAGATGAGTCATTTAGCAAGATGAAAGTAAACATATACGAATGCATCAGCTGTTACCGAGCACCTCCTATTGGCAGAACCCTATGCGACTTTGAAGCTGGGCTTATTCAAGGAGTCATGGAGGAACTCGTAGGAAAGAACATAACTCGTGAGATTTACTGTTGGGGACTCGGCAACTCCTTCTGTGGATTTGAAGTGATATTTGAGTGATGGATTATGAGCATTTTAGCAGTTCAACCTTCAAGCAAATGCGACAGTAGTTGTTTGATATGTCCTTGGAAAGAGAAATTTGGTTGCGCTGGAATAATGCTCCCTCTTGAAGCATTAGAAATCCTCAGCGCTCATCTCGAAGATTTTAAATTTGATGAAGGACTTTTGACATGTCCAAATCCTCTTCTCCATCCGAAAATTGACATCATAATCAGGCAAATTAGAGAACTCTGTAGGAATATTATTCTCTTCCTCCCAATAGCGGTTTCAAGGAATTTTCTTCACAAGACTTCTCTTGAAAACGTTGATTTTATCTCTCTAATTATACCATCGTATAAAGACATAAAGTCAAACCTTCAGACAATAAAAATGCTCCTCTCCCAAGGTATAGATAATCTTGAGGTATATATTCTGTTGGATTCCAACTCTGATTTCGCGGAAATCCTTTCAACAATCGAGCTGTCCAAAAGTTATGGATTAAAGATAACTCTAGGACCAAAACTTTACACATCTCCATATGCAGACAAATTCCTTGAAAAAATCGCGAAGAAAGAAAACGTCGAAATTGGTCTCCATTATGGAAGGAAGTATTTTTACAATGCCATTAAGGTCTTCATAGACAATTACCCCGTAACGCTACTAACCTCTCCGAGTGCTGAGAACTGTAAAACCCTATATTTAAATCCCTATGGAAACTTTTCAAAATGTCCACTTTCGAGATTTGAGGTGAATTATAAGAGGATAACCACAGAAGACCTAAGAAAAATGCTCTTTTCACCCTGTGCCATAAATCAAAACGTCGTTGGACTTTCACCTAAAATACGAGTCTCATTCGTGACAAAAGATGGTGTTGAGATTCCGGGGGAAATTTTAGAACTTTTGGAGTTAATCTCTCAAGTCAATTCATTTAGAGCTGCATGTAAAGCTCTCGGAGTTTCTCCTTCAACATATTGGGAAAAAATAAAGAATCTTGAGGAAAAGTTAGGAATCTCCCTAATTATATCCGTTAGAGGAGGTAGGAAGAAAGGAATAACAATTCTGACGGACTTTGCTAAAGACCTTTTGAGAGAATATAGGGAAATAAGAGAAAAAGCAATAGTATCACTTTATGAATACTAAAGCGTGTTTTTGTGCATGAATAAATTAAGAAGTTTTTGAGTTGTTTGCCGAACACGATCTCTTTTTAATTTTCTTTGTTTACCTAAGTTTTGAGGTGATAACAATGTCGCTTCTTGGAACAAATTTAGAGAGGCCAACAATTTACATTGATCCAAAGAAATGCATGGGGTGCAGATCCTGTGAAATAGCCTGTGCAGTAGAGCATTCAATGAGCAAAACACTATTTGGAGCAATCTTTGAAAAACCAACACCCAAACCAAGATTAAAAGTTATGATTGCAGATTTTTTCAACGTCCCACTGAGGTGTCAGCACTGTGAAGATGCTCCATGTATGAAAGTTTGCCCAACTGGAGCAATAAAGAAGAGCGAGGAGGGCTTTGTAATACTCAACGCCAATAAGTGTATTGGCTGTTTGATGTGTGTTATGGCCTGTCCATTTGGACATCCAAAGTATGAACCAGAATACAAGGTTGTTCTGAAGTGCGATTCGTGCATTGAGAGAATTAGAGGGGGCAAAGAGCCGGCATGCGTAGAGGCTTGTCCTACCAAGGCATTGAAGTTTGGAACTCTCGAAGAAATTCTGAATGAGGTTAGAAAAGAAAGAGCAGAAGAACTAATTTCGGGCTTGAAAGTTCCAGGTATTGTATACATGGAGCCTGTTGTTGGAGAAAAGAAGAAAGAAGAAAAAGCCAGTCCAATGGATGTCTATACAGCCTACTTGGAGGTTAAGTGGTATTGAGGTGGTTATGATGGTGGAATACGTAAAGTTTAAGATCCCCACAAAGCAGGTTTCCGAAACCAAAGGAGTCGCTGATCTCATTGAAAAGGCTGAGGAAGAAGGTGTAAAGACCGCTTGGCACCGCTTTTTAGAGCAACAACCCCAATGTGGATTTGGACTACTGGGAATTTGTTGTAGAAACTGTAACATGGGTCCATGTAGGATTGACCCATTTGGCGCCGGGCCAACTAAAGGTGTTTGTGGAGCAGATGCTGACACAATAGTTGCAAGGAACATTTTGAGGATGATTGCAGCTGGCGCTGCAGCACACAGTGATCATGCAAGAGATATTGTTCACGTCTTTAAAGGAGCAGCAACAGGGGAGTTCAAGGGATACAAGCTGACGGACGTTGAGAAGCTTAAGGGGTTAGCCAAAGCCTTGGGAATAGAAATTGAAGGGAAAACCGAGAGCGAAATAGCTTTAGAAGTTGCACACATCTTGGAATGGGAGTTTGGAAAGCCCGATGATGAGCCGTTGAAGTTACTCATGGCAACAGCACCAAAGAAGAGGATTAAGGTCTGGGAGAGACTTGGAGTCATGCCAAGGGCGATTGACAGGGAAGTATGCGAGTGCATGCACAGGACTCATATGGGTGTCGATGCAGACCCGGCTTCACTTCTCCTTCACGGCGTAAGGACTTCTCTCGCTGACGGATGGAGCGGCTCAATGATGGCTACCTATTTAAGCGACATTCTCTTTGGAACGCCAAAACCCATAAAGTCAGAGGCAAATCTTGGTGTCCTTAAGGAAGACTACGTGAATATAATTGTCCACGGTCACAATCCGATTCTCTCAACTAAGATTGTTGAAGTTGCCATGAGTGAAGAGATGCAAAAGCTTGCAGAGAAGTATGGAGCCAAGGGTGTAAGTGTTGCAGGAATGTGCTGTACTGGGAATGAAGTTTTAATGAGGCTTGGTATTCCTCCAGCTGGAAACTTCCTGATGCAAGAGCTGGCGATAATAACAGGTGCTGTTGAAGCTATAATCGTGGACTACCAGTGCATAATGCCATCATTGATTGATGTTGCTGGCTGTTATCACACCAAGATAATCACAACCGAACCCAAAGGCCACATACCCGGAGCGGTACACATAGAGTTCAAACCAGAGAAGGCCGATGAGATTGCTAGGGAAATAGTCAAGATTGCAATCGAAAACTATCCTAACAGACCAAGGGAAATAGTCAACATACCCAAGCATAAAGTGGAGATGGTTGCGGGCTTCAGCGTTGAAGCAATAGTTGAAGCCCTTGGGGGCACCCTCGAACCACTGATCAATGCACTCAGAGAGGGCACGATTAAAGGAATCGTTGGAATCGTTGGATGTACTAATCCAAAGGTTAAGCACAATTACAGTCATGTAACATTAGCCAAGGAGCTCATAAAGAGAGACATTCTCGTTGTTGGAACTGGCTGTTGGGGAATTGCAGCAGCGATGGAGGGCTTAATGTCACCAAAGGCTGCTGAATTAGCTGGCCCAGGACTAAAAGTAATATGTGAGGCGCTTGGAATTCCACCATGCCTGCACATGGGGAGCTGTGTTGACTGTTCAAGGATTCTCATAGCTCTTGGAGCTCTGGCAGATGCATTGGGAGTTGACATTCCAGATTTACCTGCCGCTGGCTCTGCTCCAGAATGGATGAGCGAGAAGGCAGTATCAATTGGAACTTACTTCGTTGCAAGCGGTGTATTCACTCACTTAGGCGTGGTTCCACCAGTTCTCGGAAGCCAGAAAGTCACCAAACTCCTCACGGATGATATCGAAGACCTCCTCGGAGGAAAGTTCTACGTCGAACCAGATCCAATAAAGGCAGCAGAGACAATATACAATGTAATAATTGAGAAGAGGAAGAAGCTCAAGTGGCCTGTTTGATCTTTCTTTAGTTTTTAATTTTGAATAGAGCAATTATAGTAATCACTGGGAGGCACACTAAAATGAAGATACTTATTGCTGGAAAGGGAGGAGTTGGAAAAACTACAATTTCAGCTTTATTAGCCCATATCTTAGCCGACAAAGGGTATAACATACTGGCTTTGGACACAGATTCGGTTCCCAACCTTGCTCAAAGTCTGGGAGTTCCATTCGAGGAAGCTTTAGAAATTGTTCCACTTTCACGAAATGAAAAGCTTGCGGAGGAAAGAACTGGAGCAAGACCGGGTGAAGGCTGGGGGGTTCTGTTCTCACTAACTCCAAAAGTTGATGATTTGGCTGAGCAGTATGGCATAGCAATAAAACCAAATTTGAAGCTCGTTGTCGTTGGAAGCATAGAGCAGAGCAAAGAAGGTTGCCTATGTCCAGCGTTAGCTCTTGCAAGGGCTTTTTTGATGCACGTTCTGCTTTCTGAAAAGGATATTGTAATCGTAGACAGTGAAGCTGGAGCGGAAGTATTTGGACGGGGACTGGCAGAGAAATTTGATGTAATGATATGTGTAGCAGAGCCAACCCTAAAGTCCCTAATGATAGCAAGGAAGCTCATAGAAATGGGAAAGCAGCTTAACATACCAAATATATTTCTTGTAATAAATAAAGTTCGCAACTCCCTAAAGGCTTCTCAGCTTTATGCAAAAGTCTTCTCAGATTCAACGCCCTATCATCTTGTAAGCTTTGATGAAATTGTTATTTTCGTTGATAATGAAGGAAAAGGTGTTGATTTTATTCCAAAGAATTCCTCAGTATATAGAGACGTGGAAGCTCTTGCAAAGAAGATATTGGGCATAAAAAAGCGTTCAAAGGTGTTGTAAATGTGCCAGTCGAAAGTCATAGTCCTTGAAGACGAAAAGGCGGAGGTAGTTATGACAGATGTGACTCTGCTTGAAGTTAAGGAGGGGAAAATTATTGTCAAGAATTTGCTTGGTAGAGAACTTGTTCTTGAGGGATACGAGATTGATTATATTGATTTCATTGCTCACAAGGCTTATTTAAGGATTGCTGTTTGAATGCTTATTTTTTCTATAAGTACTGTCAGGTGAACAGCAATGGAGACTCAGATGTTGTTAATACCCGTTGGTATATTAATTATAGCGGCACTGATAGGGTTGTCAAAGGCAAAAATAGTTCTCAAGATAGTAAGTACACTATCAGCAATAGCATCAGTGGCAATGATATATGTTGGAATCTTAGGGTTTAGAACAACGCTTGAGCTCAAATACAACTTGTTTAATTCATCTTCGCTTTTTACATCTCTTAACTGGCTTGTATTTAGGGTTGATTCGCTTTCAGCGTTTTTCCTGCTGATACTAGGAACCCTTAGCCTTTGTGCGTCAATTTACGGCATCAAATACATGGAAAAGTATTTCGACAAGGAAGACATGCGTGTTTACACTTTCAACTATCCAATTTTCCTGCTGACAATGTATCTTGTGCTGATATGCTGGGATTTGCTATGGTTCATAATCTTCTGGGAGCTCATGAGCCTATTTTCACAGTTCTTAGTTGCATTTGAACAGAGCGAAGAAAAGGCCGTAAAGGCGGCATTCAAGTATTTCTGTATGACAAAAGCTGGAGCCGAGTTTCTTGTTTTAGCTGTTGTGTTAATAATTCTTAAAGCTACGAACTTCAACGCTAACTACTCCGAAATTGCCACCATTCTGCCCACTTACCTCTCAGCTCATCTAGGCATGCTTTATGCCTTGACATTCGCATTGCTCATAGGATTTGGAGTTAAAGCGGCTATGGTGCCATTCCACTCATGGCTTCCTGATGCTCACCCAGAGGCTCCGAGCAACGTTTCAGCCTTACTGAGTGGAATTATGATTAAACTGCCGATATACATGTTGCTCAGATTCTTCATAAGCTTCTTCCCATTGAGACCAGAAATTGGGATTGTAATAGCAGTATTTGGGGTTCTGACACTTTTCTTCAGCATGATGTATGCTTTGCTCCAAGAAGATTCAAAGCGTTTATTGGCTTTTTCAAGTATAGACAACATTGGATACATCCTTTTACCCATGGGAGCTGGAATTTACTTCCTTGCGAATGGAAGTCAGCTCTTGGGAAGTATAGCTCTAGCTGCTGCACTCTTTCACACAATGAATCATGCTCTCTTTAAAGGACTTCTCTTCCTTACAGCTGGTTCAGTAATGTATGAAACTGGTACGAGAGACTTGAATTATTTGGGGAGTTTAGCAAAGAAGATGCCCGCGACTGCTTTCGCTGCTTTAATAGGATCACTTGCAATAGCGGGTATGCCACCTCTCAATGGATTTGTGAGCAAATGGATGATTTACATCTCAACACTCTCATCTCCAGCAACTTCACTCTTTGGAATAATCGCAATTTTCATAAGTGCTGTGACTCTTGGAGCTTTCGTAAAATACTTTACGGCAATCTTTACAAAACCCGCAGTTAAGGAAATTGATGCAAAGGAAGTTCCGGTCTTAATGTCTGCTCCTCAGCTTCTCTTAGCTTTGCTGTGTATAGCATTTGGAATCTATCCTTTCATTCCATTAAAAATGATATCCCAAGCCTTGGGTTCAATAGGCGTTCCGTTAGCTTCTCTTGTAGTTTATCCTTCTCTCGTTGTGCCGAAAACAGGCAGCTATTCGCCAATAGTAATCTTTGCATTCCTACTAGTTTCAACACTAATAGCTTTGCTACTTATTCCATCGAGAGGCAGCGTTATGTCAACTTGGAAGACTGGGAGAAGTGAAGACCTCAACATAAGCATGCCCGCTGATGCTTATTATAGAGACTTTAAAGAGGCTTTCAATGAAGTTTATGTCTTAGGTGACGCTAGTAAGGGATTTGTGCAGAAAGTTGCGAAGATTGGAAAAATGTTTGGAACCAAGTTTGAAGTCTTGTCCTATGACTTAGACTCAATGCTTTCCCTTGCAATGATCCTGATAGTGGTTTTAGTGGCAGTTTTAGGGGGTGTGGGCCTATGAGCATCATTTTCATAGCAGTCAACTTGGCATTCGCTCTGCTTATTGCCCCAGTAATAGATGGTTTTGAGAGGAAAATCAGAGCACGTTTGCAGAACAGACAGGGGCCACCAATACTCCAGACATGGTGGGATTTGATAAAGCTTTTCAAGAGACCTACAATTGAACCTCAAGATTCTGTTAACTCCCTTTACAAGCTTACTCCTTACATGACTTTCACAGCCGTTTTGACGGCTTACTTAATAATTCCAACTCTCCTGCCTAGCTCAATAAACTTCATTGGGGATTTTATAGTCGTAGTTTATCTTCTTGGCTTGGCAACTTTGAGCTTTGTCATCGGGGCATTTTCCTCAGGAAATCCTTATGCCCAGATAGGCTCAAACAGAGAGATTTCCCTCTTTATGAGTGAAGAACTGCTCTTGGCTTTCATCATAGGTACGATAGCTGTAATAGGCAAAAGCTTGAGTTTTGAGCAACTGTTCCCGTTGCCTTTGAGGATTTCATCAGCTCTTACATTAATTTTGCTTTTCATTGTGATATACGTTGCAAGTGCCAGATTACCCTTTGATATTGCCGAAGCTGAACCTGAAATAATTGAGGGTCCTCTAATCGAATACAGTGGAAAACATCTCGGTTTACTTGAGTATTCAATGTTCCTGAAGCGCCTTCTCCTTTACAGCTTGCTTTTGAACTTCATCCTTCCAGTTCAGAACACAACAAGACTCATTGGTTATCTCATTGGCATAATAATTCTTTCAGTGGTTTATTCGACATTCGAAGCTTACTATGGAAGATTCAGGATTGACCAAGCTGTCAAGCTGATGAAAAAGCTTTCTGCTATAGCTTTGGTTGTGTGGATCATAGCCTTGGTGGGGTGGTAACTGTGATAATTGAAATTTTGAAAGGAAATGATGCTAAAATTCTCAGGCATGATGAGAAAGTAATCCTTGCTCAAGTGCCGAATGATAAGCTCAGGACTACTGCAGAGTTGCTTTTCAAAGCGGGCTGTTATTATGCAACAGGGGTTGGTGTTGATGAACGCTTACTGGGTGTAGGATTTTCAATGTATCATATCTTCAACTGTGAGGCTGAAAAGAGATACATAATCCTCAAAGCAGTCGCAAGTAACTTGAAGATTCCTTCAATTACGCCAGTTATAAGTGGTGCAAATTGGGCTGAAAGAGAAGCAATGGATATGGTGGGGATTTTCTTTGATGAACATCCAGAACCCTTGAGGCTTATTCTGCCTGATGATTGGCCTGAAGGTGTTTATCCGCTCAGAAAAGAGTTCCACTACAATGAAAGGCCTCCAAAAGTTGAGTTCAAGCGAAAAAGAGAGAAAAAGCCCGGGATCATGGAGGTTCCAGTAGGGCCCTATCACCCTACCCTTCACGAGCCAGAGGTTTTTGAGCTTCATGTTAAAGGGGAAGAGATAGTTGGAGCAGTCTACAGAGGATTTCACGTTCACAGAGGAATGGAAAAGCTGGCAGAGGAAAGGATGACGATAAATCAGATTCCATTCTTAGCTGAGAGGATTTGTGGAATTTGCGGCTACACCCACAACTGTGCCTACGCTCAAGCTGTTGAAGATGCCGCTAAGATTGAAGTCCCAGAGAGAGCGCTCTACATAAGGACTATACTCCTTGAGCTTGAAAGACTGCATTCACACTTGCTCTGGTTTGGTGTTGCTTTTCATTTACTCGGCTTTGACTCTGGATTCATGCACACATGGCGTATAAGGGAGGCGTTTATGGATTTGGCAGAGCTTTTGACTGGAAATAGGAAAACCTATGGAATGAATCTCATCGGTGGAGTGAGGAGAGATATTGATGAGGAAAAGAAGAGAAAAGTGCTTGAGATTCTTGAAAGAACAAAAAAGGACACAAAAGAAGTTCTTGACAATGCTGCTGGAATGAAGGAGCTCATAAGCAGGATGGAGGGAATTGGAGTTCTACCAAAGAATGAAGGAAGAGAGATAGGAGTAGTTGGGCCAGTTGCAAGGGCTTCTGGTATTGACACCGATGTAAGGAGAGACCACCCATACGCTGCTTATGGAGACTTGGACTTCAAAGTGCCCGTCTATAAAGATGGAGATGTTCTCGCGAGGTTCTTAGTGAGGTATGAAGAGACATTTGAAAGCTTT
>Ga0256914_1000358_pt1 | contig 44743 bp, 37 predicted proteins | sample HulkmetaG_FD_191571 | JGI IMG/M metagenome (GOLD analysis project Ga0256914, IMG submission 191571) | Hydrothermal chimney microbial communities from Main Endeavour vent field at the Juan de Fuca Ridge, Pacific Ocean - Hulk | ecosystem: Environmental > Aquatic > Marine > Hydrothermal vents ...
CGCCCGCGCCGCTGACCTCATCGTCGTGCCCCGCTCGCTGCTGGTGAACTGGCAGCGGGAAGCAGAGCGATTTGCGCCGACGCTGCGAGTGCGACAACATTTTGGGCAAGGACGTCTCAAGGATGTTAGCATCTTCGACGACTATGACCTGATCCTCACCACCTATGGCACCATGCGTCAGGATATCGGCTTCTTGCGAGAATACCGCTTCCATTACGCGGTGTTGGACGAGTCCCAGGCCATCAAAAATCCCCTGTCGCAGACGGCCAAAGCGGCGCGCCTGCTCAACGCTGAGCATCGTCTGGTGATGACGGGCACGCCCGTGGAGAACAACGCGTTCGAGCTGTGGTCGCAATTCGCATTCGTAAATCCGGGCCTGCTGGGCGGCATGGAGTATTTCAAGCAGGAGTTCGCCGCTCCCATCGAGAAAAAGGGAGACGAGGCCGCGGCGGAGTTTTTGCGCAAGATGGTGTATCCTTTCATCCTGCGGCGCACCAAGGACCAGGTCGCGAAGGAGCTGCCCCCCCGCACCGAGAAAATCTTGTATTGCGATATGGAGCCCGCACAGCGTCGATTCTACAACAAGACCCGAGATCAATATCGGGCCATGCTGCTGGGCATCGTGGAGGAGCAGGGCATGAATCAGGCCCGGATGAAGATATTGGAGGGCCTGCTGCGCCTGCGCCAGATCAGCAATCACCCCAAGCTGGTCAATCCCAAATTCCGCGGCGGCTCCGCCAAGATGGAACTGCTGTTGCAAGAGCTCAGGATGTTGCAAGAAGGCGGACACAAGGCGCTGGTCTTCTCCCAATTCGTGCAGATGCTAAAGCTGGTGCGCCAGGAGCTGGATCGCCAGAAAGTTCCCTACGTGTATCTGGACGGTCGCACCCGCAAGCGTCAGGAGCGGGTGGATGAATTCCAGACCAACCCCGATCTCCCCTTCTTCCTCATCAGTCTCAAGGCGGGCGGCGTGGGTCTTAACCTGACCGCAGCCGATTACGTCATCCACATCGATCCCTGGTGGAATCCCGCGGTGGAGATGCAGGCCACCGACCGCACCCATCGCATCGGTCAGGATAAGCCTGTGTTCGTGTACAAGCTCATCACCCGCGACTCGGTGGAGGAAAAGATTTTACAGCTTCAGGAACGCAAGCGGGCGCTGGTCTCCCAGCTCATCAGCACCGAAAGCAGCTTCTTCAAGAGCCTCAGCGCCGAGGATATCGAGGTGCTGTTCAGCTAACCCGCCAGGGCCAGATACAACATGCGTCCTGCTGAGAGCACCACCACCACCAGCAGCAAACGATAGACCCATATCTGCGCCCACTCCTTGGTGGCGAATTTCACCGCGGCCCAGGCCCCGACGATGTTCCCCATCGCCAGGATGACGCCGATCAGCCATACCACCTGGCCATTGTACAGGAAGACGAAGAAGGCGAAGACGTTGAAGGCCAGCACCAGCAGGGCCTTGATGGCGTTGGCGTGGATGAGATCATGCCCGATGGCCATGACCAATCCCACCAGCATGAAAATCCCCACGCCCGCCTGGATGAATCCGCCATACAGGCCAATGAAGAAAAACAGAATCCATTCCTTCCAGCCTGGTTTGCGAGCGCCCTCGGCACGGCCCACCAACCAGCGCTTGGGCTTGAGGATGATGAGGAAGAAGGTGAGGATGAGCATCCCCGCGATGGCCAGCTTCATGGCCCGCTCGTCCAGATTCACCGCAATCTGCGCGCCCAGCACGCCGCCGATGATGGATGGCAGCAGCAGCGTCAGAGCCTCGCGCCATTTGAGATAGCCTTTGCGATGAAAGCTCGATGTGCTCACGCTTGTTTGCAGCAGCACGCCGATGCGATTGGTGCCGTTGGCTACATTGGCAGGCAATCCCATGAAAACCAGCAGGGGCAGGGTGATGGCGCTGCCGCTCCCGGCCAGGGTGTTGATGAATCCGGCCAGAAAACCTGCACCGATGACAGCGACGATGAGCCAGGGAGTGAGTTCGTAGGACATGTTAATGGCTAATGGCTAATGGCTAATTGTTAATGGCTAATGGTCAATGGGGTGTTGGAAGTGCTGCATGGCGGTTAGCAGGGCGGATGGGATTTTCTGCACCGTGAAAATATCGCGATATTGGGGTTTGACGAAGCCCGCCTGGATGGCGTGATCGATGAGTTCCACCAGCGGATCGTAGTAGCCCGCCACGTTGAGGATGCCGATGGGTTTGGGCTCATAGCCGAGTTGACTCAGCGTTAGCGTCTCGAAGAGCTCATCCAGGGTGCCCAATCCCCCGGGCAGGGCGATGAATCCATCCGACATTTCCACCATTTTGGCTTTGCGGGTGTGCATGTCGGGGGTGACGATGAGGTCTGTCAGATTTTCGTGCACCACTCGGGGCACATTCATGCTGTCGGGGATGATGCCGATGGCCCGGCCGCCCGCGTCCAGCGTGGCGTCGGCCAGAATGCCCATGATGCCGGTCATGCCGCCGCCGAAGATGAGGGTGATGTCGTGACGGGCCAGCAGATGGCCCAGTTCGCGGGCGGCTTCGGCGTAAGCGCTGTTCACGCCCGGCTGCGAGCCGCAGAAAACGCAGATTGTTTTAAGCATAGTGCATTGGAATGATGAAAGGCGTTATGTTTTGAGGAGGATGAAGTAGAGAAGGATGCCGATGAAGAACGCAGCGTAGCTGACGACGTGAAATCTGATGGTGAAGGAGCGGGCGTCATCGCGATAGCTGCGCACATAGATGCGATATGCTATCAGATTTGCCAGTGAACCCACAAGGCTGCCAAAGCCTCCTACGCTGACTCCCCACAGCAACGCTTGCCAGTGATCAGTAAAATCGGCCAACAGCAGGGCCGCGGGCACGTTGCTGATGATCTGGCTGAGGAACGCTGCCAGTAGAAAGACGTGATGGGGATGTGCGAGGTAGCTTTCCAGCAATACTTGAAGATTGTCGGTGAATCCGAAGAAACATGCAAAGGTCAATAGGAGGGCGTAGTCCACTCGCAGGGAATCTCGGTCCAGGATGATGGCATAGAGGATCACCACAGCGCCGATGGCCAGCGGCAACACGCGTAAAACAGCCAGGGCAAAGATGAACAGCGCGAAAATGTAAAACCAGGCCGAACGAGATAACGCGTTCGGCTTCGATGTCGCAAGCGGATTGCCCCGGGCCCGGATCATCATCGCCCCCAGCACTAACAACGCCAGAAAAACCAGAGAGAAGGGGAGGATGGTGGTGATAAAATCGGCGAAGGGGATATCGTAGTGCCAGTAGATGAACAGATTTTGCGGATTTCCGAAAGGCGAGAGCGCTGAGCCCGCATTGGCCGCCAGCGCCTCGGCAATGACCAGCCACGCTTTGTGGGGGATGTTCAGGAGGATGGTCAGGGGCACAAGCGCCATCAGCGCCACATCATTGGTCACGACCATCGCGAAGAAGAAGGTCGCCAGCACCAATTTGATCGATATGAATCCGCCGCTTTCCACGCGACGGGCGATTCGTCTCAGAACGCCGTGGCGTTGCAGGCCTGTGGTGATGAGGAACAAGATCAGCAGGATGTATAGAATTTCAAAATCTGATGGCGAGTAGGAAGGCAGCCGTCGCACAATCAGAGAGGTGGCAACGAGTCCGAAAGCAGACGAAACGAGTAACCACTCTTCTTGGATAAGCCCGGTTAGTTTCTGTCTACTTATCATGATGGATTGAATCCTTGAAAGTTTTTGCGGTCGTTGGTGATGATGGATATTGTACCGTTCTCACCGAGCTCTTCGTAACCACTAGTCGTCTTGAGTGGTGGATGGTCATCAAATTCCCCGAATGAGAGGAGGCGTCCTGTTGTTTCGGTTTTATGGTTGTTGGCGGGTTCGCTTTGGAAATCGGGTTGGGCTCTGAAGGAGTTGGGGAGGTGCAAGGTTTTTTCGGGTTCAAATCGAAATTTTAAATTTCAGTAGATGCGTATTTGAAAATAGACCACGATTCGCATTTTCCAGCCTCGTCTTTTCGTCTATGTTCGTCCTTTCGTCTGTTGTGCCGGAAGCGCAAGTTGCCTTGTTCATGACTGTTGATTGGCAAGTGCGTAACACTGGTTACTTAAGAGAAGCGATTACTTAGCGCCCGTCCATCCATTATTTTGGGGATGGGGATGTGGTTGAGGTGCAAGATGCTGGGGACAAGATCAAGGATGCTGATTGGATCGCTAAAATGCTCGGGATGAATGCTTGGGCCGGCCGCCAGGAACATGCCCATCGTATCGCGCTCGCCGCTGTGAAGGCGTTGGGCAGGAGGAATGGGGCGGATTAATGTTGATCCTAGGTCTGAAACGGCAATGTGGTCTGGATCGAGCGTGAGGAGTAGATCGGGGAAAAGGACGGTGTGGGGGCCATGATAGATGTCCTCCTTCGTTTGTATCTTGAGGATCAGCGGGGCGTCCTTTCCTGGAATGCGTAGAGCGCTGGCCTGGGCGCTGATGAAATCGCATAAGCCCGAGGCTGCTGCCGGGCTAATCGGTCCGGGCGGTTTGTAATGGGTGTGATGCAGGAAAACGCCTGCTGTGTTGGCGTCTAATGGTGCGGCCCAGGCCAGGGTGTTGTTCCAATCGATGGCTTTGTCCAAACTTCCGTAACGCTCAATGGCTTGACGCGCTGTGGCGGATAGCACTCGTTTGGCTGGATCGCGAAGTATGCGTCTGCGTTGTTGGTTTTTACCGGCATGCTGTTCTTTTTCTTCGGTTTGCAAGCGTAGAAGATCGAGATCCAGCAGCCAGTTGTTTAGGTGCGTCAGATATCGGGCCGCGCGCCGGTAGCCAAATGCCGAATACAGCAGGATGTACACCTCTTTCCCGGCCATTTGGATCATGGCCCCGATTAGTTGATCCATTAAATCGAAATACGTTTGTAATTTGTCGGCAATGCGAATGTCGATTCGTCTGGCTGAGATAGGCGCATCTGGATGTAGATAGTGCCAGAAATGCCGGAAGATGTGACCCACGCCGGTGAAAACCACGGAGAAGACATCCCATTCTCTATTTTTCATAAAACGCAGACTGTGCATTCCCCGACGCTCGGTCATGCGCAAGAGGTTATCCAGCATCGAGAGCTGCGATGTTAATTTGTGCGTGTCGGAAGTGTGTTCTAGCTGGGCAAAATCCAACTCGATGATGTAGTTGTTGAGAGAGCCGATCATATCTGCGGGGTGTATCCAATCATCTGCCTGTGGCGGCGTAAACATGCCACTGATGGCAAAACCGTTGATGGAGCGCAGCGGATAGCTGAGCGGCTGATTGATGTTACCAATCACATAGCCCTGTTTGTCGAAATACTCCCACAGCAGCGGCGCTCGAATATCTTTGCTTGATACGCGTGGTGCATGGTTGCCAAAATTGATGGCAGGGGATGTCGTGAACTGACGTATGTGTAGAATGCCATGCCGCCCGGGATTGACGCCGGTGATGGCTGTCGCCCATGCCGCTGCTGGATTGACCGGAGGGATGGTTTTCAATGGGCCCCACGCCCCTCGAGAACGCAGATTGGCCAGGTTTGGCATCTCGCGTAGATCGCAAAGTGGACCGAACAATTCCCAAGTGCCGCCATCAAGGCCGATAAGTAGAGTTTTCATGACTGTCTGCCAATAATTTTCCGTATCTCATTGTCGTCGATCGCGGGCAGCGGAAATTTCTGCAACTGCAAGCCTTACTTGCTAAACGTAGGAGGCTGCGGCCAGAATAAGCATCAGACTGATGGCCGCGCCAATACCCCAGCCAACAATGACATCGCCGAGATAGTGAACGCCTAAAGCCACCCGAGCCCAGATACAAACAAGCGAGATGAACCAGAACACCACGGTGTATTCAGGAAATATCCAAGCTCCGAAGATGGGAAGCGTGCCCATGCGGGTGGCGTGCCCGCTCGGAAAGGCGTGCCGATCGTATCCCTTACTGTAAAATCCATCCACCTCTTGAGGACGTGGGCGTTTGAGCCAAAACTTGATGCTGTAGGTTACAACGGCGGCGAGAATGGATGCGCCGAGCCAGAGCAAGATCCGCCAGCGCTGGGGGGGGGCAAAATACGCCGCGCCCGCAACCCATAAGACTAACCACAAAGGCCCATCTCCAAAATGGGCGGCCACTGTCGCTATAGCCTTACTCGAGCGATGGTCATCCACGCGCAAAGCCATGCTCCACCGTTGATCTAACGTTTCCAGGTGTTGAATCAGCGCCCTCATGCTTCAACCCCTGGCTTCCCCATCGCTCCCTTTTCCATCCTGGCCCGCACAATCTCGAGCTGATGGGGTTTGTCGACATCCATGGCAAGATCGGCATATGGCGAGACAATTACATGCCCTTCTGCCTGCAATAGCCGTTTGCTCAGCTCCTCCGCATCTCGAATGGAAAGGCGGCGGAAAAGAAATTTGATGATGGTTCTAAAGCCCAATAGTCGGGCCTGCTGAAAGGCGCTCTTACGTTTTGCCAGCAATTCTCGCACCAGCTGTTCATTGTTATGAACGATGGCCGTGCGCACAAAAAAGAGATCCCCTCCGCAAAACTTCCCCTCAACAACTGGCACATACGAGCGCCTCGAGTCTGGAAAGGCGGCTTCCATCACATTTTTCTCCACCACCGAATAAAACAAATCCCCCGGCATAGCTTCGCAAGTGTCGATGAACCAGTTGACAGTGTGGGGTTGAAGAAGCGGGATGTCTGCAGAAGCCGTGATGAAGAATTCGGCGTCAGGTTGGTGCGCCTGAATGGCTTCTACGCCTGCCATGATGTTGTCGAAATGCGCGTTTTGGTTGGGAACATAGATGATATCGGTCCCTAAATCGGCGTTCTCCCCCGGCTCCATGCCCACAATATAAATTTGATCCACTCGGTGACTTTCTCGTAACGCTTTTGCCACCCAATAAACCATGGCTTTGCCTGCGACGGGGATAAGTGATTTGCGTTCTACACCCATGGCGATGGCCAATGGGTCTGGAGTGTTGGTGGAATACCCAGCCAGGATCAGTGCGGGATAAGTTTTCATAATAAACTCCGATGTTCGGAAGATGATTGATGATGGAGGATAACCTGTCGGCCTGCTATCTGTTGCAGATTGCCTTTCCAGCGCGTCTGTATTGGATTGTGTGGATAACGCCACTCGGGCGCATGGCGATAGACTATCAGCTTCTGAACCGAAAATATCCAACCGCTGAAGTCTTTCATGCGGCGTCGGTTGCAAGCATCGCCCTTGACGGCGTTGTAATTTTGGCCAATGCGCCCTGTGAGGGGATCGCTCACATTTGCCTGTATGGCCCAGCTTCGTCATGAAAACATCACCTGGCTCATAACCTGGCGCAAGCCATTTCTGACGAGGAAGGTTGATGCCGGGCGAAAAGACTTACGGATGTCATTCTTATGGCAAATTATAGTCCAGAATCATGTTTGTTGGGAAAATTGACACTTCATTGTTGATCCATCGTCCTATTTCGAAATCTCCCCTCGACCGTGTTCGATGTCAGCAGTTTCAAATTTGTCGTTGCTCCAAGCCCCCCTCCCAGCCTCCCCCCGTTACGACAGCCGTCGCACGGGGGGAGGAGCCCGGCGAGAGCAAAAAACCTTTGTAGATGAAGGGCTCCCTCCCTCGAACGCGAGCGTAGCGAGTGTCGGGGGAGGGCCGGGGAGGGGGGAAAAAGGAGGCGGGGAAGCCTCAGATAAACGCTTTCTGGCCGGTTTTCCCTAAATTTGGAATTGCTGGTTCGATGTTTTGACATTTGCGAACTTATGTGCTATCTTTTGTGGTGGTTATGAACATTTGTTCTTGAGAAAACGTCAAACCCATTATTCAAGGAGTACGCTCATGGCGGCCTCAACTGGCAAAGAAAAAGTTTTGGAAAGCACTATTCATAGTTTGAACAAGCGTTTCGGCGAAGGATCGATTATGCGTTTAGGAGAGACGGAAAGCCTGAATGTGGCGGTGATTCCCACCGGTGCACTGCCCCTAGATATTGCCTTAGGGGTGGGGGGATTGCCGCGCGGTCGGGTGATCGAGATTTATGGTCCTGAATCATCTGGCAAGACGACGCTTTGTTTGCATGTGATTGCTGAGGCGCAAAAGCAAGGGGGACTTGCCGCCTTTGTTGATGTCGAACACGCCCTGGATCCGGCTTATGCTCGCAAGATCGGGGTGGACGTGGACAATCTTTACATCTCCCAACCCGACACTGGAGAGCAGGCTTTGGAAATCGCCGAGGCTCTGGTTCGCTCGGGTGCGCTGGATGTCGTAGTCATCGATTCAGTGGCGGCGTTGGTTCCTCGGGCCGAGATCGAAGGTGAGATGGGCGATAGCCACATGGGGCTTCAGGCCCGTCTCATGAGTCAGGCTTTGCGTAAACTCAGCGGCGTTATCAAACAGACAGACACCATTGTCATTTTTACCAACCAGTTGCGAATGAAGATTGGCGTCATGTTCGGCAATCCTGAAACGACAACTGGGGGCATGGCGCTTCGATTTTATGCTTCTGTCCGGCTGGATATTCGCCGCATTCAGTCGCTCAAACAGAGCGGCGAGACCATTGGCAATCGCACGCGCGTCACCGTGCGCAAAAACAAAGTGGCTCCCCCCTTTCGCACAGCTGAGTTCGATATTATGTTCAACGAGGGCATCTCTCAGGCTGGCGCTATTCTGGATCTGGGCGCGGAGATGGATATCATCGAGAAGCGGGGATCGTTTTATAGCTTCGACGGTCAGCGATTGGCTCAGGGCCGGGAGAATGCCCGCCGGTATCTGCGCGAAAATCCTGATATTGCTCACCGTATTGAGCGACTGATTCGCGAACAGGCAGGCCTGTCTGTGGACGGGCTCTTGGAACCCGCTGATGCAAATTTGCAGGATGCGCCCCTATTGGCAGCATAAGCGATCGGACGCTAGAACTACGGGCCGCGCCTTTTCAGTTCCCCATGTAAATTCTTGGCGTCCGGGATAGAAGGCTTGTCGTGATCTCATAATTGATGGTTTCGGCCCATGCAGCCATCTCTTCGGCGCTGATGCGATCCTCATCCTGCGCTCCCAACAACACCGCCTGATCTCCTTCTCGAACCCCGGCAATGTGGCTGACGTCCACTATGATGTTGTCCATGCACACCCGCCCGCGGATCGGCGCGCGTTGCCCGTGGATGAGCACTTCGCCCCGGTTGGAAAGCAGGCGATGTATGCCATCGCCATAGCCAATGGGGAGTAACGCAGCCTTAAAGGGCTTTTCGGCAATGAACGTTCGTCCATAGCTCACGCTGGTCCCGGCAGGCAATGTTCTCACCCGCCCCACATGGCTGATCAGGCTCAGGGCGGGCCGCAGATCAAGCGCTTTGTCAACTTCATTCGATGGATAAAGGCCATAAAGTGCAATACCCGGTCGCACTGCATCGAGCCAGGTTTCGGGTAAATCGAGAATTGCAGCGCTGTTGGCGACATGCAGCATGGGAATGTCGAACCGCTGCCGGGCGATTGTCGTCACCTCCTGATAACGCGTGAATTGTCGCCAGGCAAAGGTCTTATCCGCTTCATCCGCTGTGGCGAAGTGCGTCCACAACCCCTCCAGGTGCAAATAAGGATAACAGGTGATCCGTTCCAAAAAGGGTAACACTTCGTCAGGCATCAGCCCAAAGCGGCTCATGCCTGTGTCGATTTTGACATGAATATTGACGCGTTTTCCCGCTTCGCGAGCTTCCTGCGCTAATGTTTGGGCGAAGTGATCGTCGTTGACGGTGACTGTGAGCCCGTAGGCGATGGCTGTTGGCGCTTCGGTGGGGAGGTGGTAGCCCATGACCAGAATCGGGGCCTTTATCCCCCCTTGTCGCAAGGCCACGCCCTCTGCAATGCGGGCCACGGCCAGCCTGGAAGCTCCGGCTGCAAGAGCGGTTTGCGCCACCTGTATGGCGCCATGTCCGTATGCGTTGGCTTTGACAACCGCAATGAGTTCGGTGTGGGCGCCCACCCGCTGTTTGAGCGCCCGAACATTATGCGCAATGGCGTTCCGATCGATCAGAATGTAATTCGTTGGAAATGCGCTCATGTCCATGAGAATGTCTTGTGTGTTAACGTGGCTCCCATGCGGGGTCCCAATCTCGGGCGTTGTTGCTTGTCAGTTGTTGCAGGCCTGAGCCGTCTCGATCGATGACGGCGATTTCCTCATCGCCGTCTGAGATTAGAAACGCCAGTTTATCGCCGGTATGGGACCAGATGCCGGGCGCTCCAGGAAAGACGGGGGCTAGGAGCCAACGCCGGTTGGAGCCCAGGGGATCGCTAACAAACAAACTCCACCCCCCGTTTCCATTCTCTCCGGTGATGTAGGCAATGAGACTGCCATCGGTCGACCAGCTGGGCGCCTGCGACCACGTATTTAGCGGCGTCAAACGTCGCATCTCCTGACTTTGAATATTGACCGTGTAGATCCCAGCATTCCCATCTTTGGTGGATGCAAAAGCCACAAAGTTGCTGTCGGGCGACCATGTTGGGTTCCAACTGGCGTAGGCGGAGTCGGTGAGGGGAATGATCGTGGAGCTGGTGATCGACAGGAGTCCGATGGTTTTTGAATAATCTTGCTCTAAGACAACGTATTGGCTATTTGGCGACCACTGGTAGGTCATATGTTGTCCGGGGATCTCCGCCCACAACAAACCATCTAGGAAGAGATTGATGCCATTTTGGCTGACCTGCAAATACGTGACATGTTCATTATTTGGACTGATGGCATATCCGATGCTGCCCGGCGCTTTGAGCAGCTCTGTTTGCTCACTACCATCCGGCCTCATGGACCAAAGCGCCACGCCCTGACCGCGATCACTGAGGAAATAAATTTGAGCGCCATCAGGTGACCAAAAGGGATGTTCGTTGCGACCTTCGAATGTGAGCTGGGTGTCGTTGGAACCATCTTCGCCGATGATGAAAATTTGTGGGGCGCCGGTGCGGTCCGAAACATACACGATGCGGGGCGGTAATGCTGGCGTGGGGGTAGGAGTGAGCGTAGAGGTAGGGGTGAGCGTAGGTGTGGCGCTGGGAGATGGAGTCGGCGTGGGGGTGGCCGTCGCCGCCAGTGCTATCGGAGTATGGGGGCCAGGCGTGGTGACCGGGCCGATGTTTTCTGCGGTGGGCGTCTGCTGTGGGGGAGGGGGCGCCGGTGGAGCGGCGTTTCCCCGGAGGATGAGCCAGCTTACCGTCAGGAGCGCCGCCAACCCGAGCAATACGCCTAGAAGGACATACAACCAGATTGGCGCAGCCTGTTTGGATTTTGTCTGTGCGGGGGTTGGAGTATCCCGCCGCAATATGCGTCGAAGGGCCTGGGCGAAAGCGCCCGCGGTTGCGTAACGTTGATCGGGGTCTTTGGCGGTGGCGCGTTCCAAGACCTGCACAATTTCGTGAGGCAGGTTTGGATTAAATTGACGTGGATTTGGGAGCGCTTGATTGACGTGAGCTGAGAGAATTGTCTGGTAGTCGTCTCCCCGAAAGGGGGGGCGTCCTGTAAGCATATGATAGACGACAATGCCTAGGCTATAGACGTCACTGCGTCCGTCCACCTGTTTGCCCATGGCTTGTTCGGGAGACATGTATTCGGGCGTGCCCAACACAGCAGCCTTTTTTTCGGCTGCATGAAGTCCTACGGCGTGGGCGATACCAAAATCGGTGAGCATGACCCTGCCGTTTTCTTGCACCAGGATATTGCTGGGTTTGATGTCGCGATGCACGACCCCTCGTCGATGTGCATAATCCAGGGCTGAAGCGACCTGAGCCGCCACACTCAGAATAAAATCTGATGGTAGCGGCCCCTTGACCCGGGCCAGCACGTCTGCCAGTGTCTCTCCCTCCACATATTCCATGGCCATGAAATGGATGCCATCCTCCACGCCCGCATTATGAACGGCCACGATGTTGGGATGTTCCAAGCGTGCGGCAGCCCGCGCCTCCACCAAAAACCGAGCCAGAACTTCTTCATCCTGTTGCAAACGAGGCTGTAGGATTTTTAGCGCGACGGGACGATTCAGCCATTGGTGATAGGCAAGATACACAACAGCCATGCCGCCACGACCGATTACGCGCTCGATTCGGTATAAACCAAAGGTGTCGCCAGGAGAGAGCATGGTTTTTGAGGGTGGAACTCGGGTAAGGCGAAGATATGTGACAGAAGTGTACTGGAAAGTTGGGAAAAATGAAAAAACATTGTGCCATAAAAATAACTTGTTGCAGCGGAAAGTCGCTTTCCGATTTTGTCCGATCTTTTGCCCAGCAATGAAGTGTAGGTTACATCACCTTGACACCCTTCTTTGAGGGCTGTTATAATCAGCGTGCTTGCGTCAAAAAGCCTTGCTGGCGCTAATTTTCAGGCTCATGCTACGACAGCATGAGCGCTGATCAGGTTGTTTGGGCGCCAACCAAATCTGAAACAAAGCTTTTATTCAAAGCCTTTATCGCCCACACGCCACCAAAATCCAAAAAGGAATCATAGGGTATGGCAAACGACAATCAAGTTCCTGAAGAAGTCAAAAACAACGTCTTTTTGACGACCGTGGATTTTTTGTACAACTGGAGCCGCAAGAATAGCCTGTGGCCCATGTTTTTCGGTCTGGCCTGTTGCGCCATCGAGATGATCAGCACTGCCGCGGGCCGCTATGACATCTCCCGTTTCGGGATGGAGGTCATGCGGCCTTCGCCGCGTCAGGCGGACTTGATGATCGTCTCCGGCACCGTCACCAAGAAGATGGCCCCCACCATCGCCCGGCTCTACAACCAGATGGCCGAGCCCCGCTATGTGCTGGCCATGGGCGCCTGCGCCACCAGCGGCGGGCCTTTCAAAGATGGCTACAACGTGGTCTCGGGCGTGGATAAAATCATTCCGGTGGATGTGTATGTGCCCGGATGCCCGCCCACGCCCGAAGCCCTGCTTTACGGTCTGATGAAACTGCAGGAAAAGATCGCAAAGCAATCCGTCAAGACCGTGCCCTGGTATCGCAAGAACACCCCCAAGATCATCCCCATTCCTCAGTTGGGACCCGATATTTTCGATCCGGAACGGGCAGAGGAAATCCGACGCTTTACGCTTGCTGAGGAGATCAACTAATGGCTGAAGAAACTGTGGCTGTCAAAAGCCTGCCGTATGCGGACGCCGTGCCCGGCGCGGTGCTGGACGCGGATGAGTTCGGCATCATCGTCAACCGGGATAAACTGGTCGATTTCGCCCTCTATCTGCGTAACGAAGAGGGCTTTGATTATCTCTCATCCTTGCAGGCCGTGGATTATCTGGGCTATCCCGGACGCACGGCCGCGGATCGCTTCGAGGTCGTCTATCATCTCTTCAACACCAAAAAAGGCGGCGATGGCATCGTCCTGAAGGTGCGCCTGCCCGAAGATGATCCCGAACTGCCCAGCGTCATTCTGGTGTGGCCGGGCGCCGACCTGCAAGAGCGGGAAGCCTGGGACCTGTTTGGCATCAAATTCAAGGGCCATCCCCGTCTGCGCCGCATCTTGCTGTGGGAGGGCTTTCATGGGCATCCCATGCGCAAGGACTGGAAAGAAGCCTATTACGAGGCGGATCACAAACCTTTCAAGAGTCGCTGGCCCGAGGGGCAATACCGCTGGAGTGAAGATCGGGCGCCGTGGGGCGATAACGTCAACTATCCTCATGGCTGGGATCCGGCCAAATTCACGCCGCCCGCGCCCCCGCTGCCCAAAATCCACGAACGTCCCACGCCCGAAGGGGGCGAGAAGATCGAGACCGATGTCATCGTGGTCAACATGGGGCCGCAACACCCCTCCACCCACGGCGTCTTCCGCATGATCGCTGCCCTGGATGGTGAAACGGTGGTGGGGCTGGAGCCGGAGATGGGCTATCTGCATCGCAATCATGAGAAGATCGGCGAGCGCAACACCTGGATTATGAACATCCCCTTCACCGACCGCCTGGACTACCTTTCCAGCATGTCCAACAACTTTGGCTATGTGCTGGCGGTGGAGAAGATGTTGGGCGAGAAAGCTGTGCCGCCCGAGCGGGCCGAATACCTGCGGGTGATCATGGCCGAACTCACCCGTATCCAGAACCATCTCTGGACCATCGGCTTTCTGCTCAACGACCTGGGCGCTTTCTACACCCCCGCCCTCTACACCATCGAAGAACGCGAGTTGATCCTCGACCTGTTCGAAGCGGTCTCGGGCAGCCGCATGATGTGCAACTACATGCGCTTTGGCGGCGTGCGTCGGGATGTGACCGACGATTGGCTGAAAACCGCCCGGGATCTGGTCTTCAATCGTTTGCCCCGCAAGGTGGATGAATTCGACCGCTACCTCACCGAAAGCGAAATCCTGATGGAGCGCACCATTGGCGTGGGCTACCTCTCCCCTGAAGACGCCATCGCCACCAGCATGTCGGGCCCGATGATCCGCGGCTCGGGCGTGCCCTACGATGTACGCAAGGCCCGCCCCTACAGCATCTACGATCGCTTCGATTGGGACATCGTCACCAATGATGGCTGCGATGTATACGCCCGCTATCTGGTGCGCCTGGGCGAGGTGCGACAATCCATTCGCATCGTGCAACAGGCGTTGGATCAACTCCCCGAAGGGCCGATCATGAACAAGAAGCCCGCCTACTCCTTCCGCGTGCCCAAGGGCGACGCCTACGCCGCAGTGGAAGCGCCCAAGGGCGAGCTGGGCTTCTATCTCGTTTCCGACGGCAGCGACAACCCCTGGCGCTATCATGTGCGGGCGCCTTCCTACATCAACATCAACGCCCTGGAGCATATGTCCATCGGCTACAAAGTGGCCGACCTCATCATCATCCTCGGCGCCATCGACATCGTTTTGGGCGAAACCGATCGTTAATCATCACTTATCCCTCCATTCCCACCCATAGGACGCAATTCTATGTTCGGAAGTGGCATTATCCGTGGCCTGGGCATCACCCTCAAGCGCACCGTCACCACCTTCACCGACGACTTCAAAAAGGTGCCCAGCCGCTATATCAATTCCATCGACACCCCGGCCGGCAAAGTGCTGCAACAGCCGCCCGAAGTACAGGGCCTTTTCACCATCCAGTATCCCGAAGAAAAGCGCCAGCTCCCTGAGAACTTCCGCTTCATTCCCATGCTGGTGTATGAAGAGGATACCGGTAAACAGCGCTGCACCGCCTGCGGCATTTGCAGCAAGGTCTGCCCCTCCCAGTGCATCTGGATTGTGCGCGACCAGACCAAAGAGGGCAAACCGATCCCCAGCCCCAAAGAGTTCTACATCGACGCCAGCATCTGCATGAGCTGCGGCCTCTGCGCCGAATTCTGCCCCTTCGATTCCATCAAGATGAATCACGACTACGAGATGGCGGTGTATGATCGCTTCCCCAGCCTGATTTTGGATCTCGAGGAGCTTTCGGTGCCCACCAGCTACTACGCGGCGCTTTATCCTCAGGCGTGGGAGGAGGAGCAGGAGGCCAAGCGCATCAAGGAAGAGCGCAAACGGGCCCGGGCTAAGAAGGCGGCCGAAGCCAAGGCCAAGAAAGCCGCAGCGGCCAAAGCCAAGGGCGAAGCCGGAGCCAAAGCCGCGGCCAAACCCCGCCCCAAGCCCAAAGCCAGGCCCAAGACCGAGGAAAAGGACGAAGGCGAAGAAAAATAGTTGATAACGGATGGGCGATGGATTGCGACGCTGGCGATCCCGTCCAACAGCTATCGTCCATCGTCAAACAAACGCCCGCGGGCGTTCCCCACGACTTTCCGAAAGCCGGGCCGTCGCTCTTCGAGCGGGCGCGGCTTTCTTGCTTTCCCGTCCCTCTCCAGCCAAGACTTGCACCCTGTTGTATAATTGGATTGCAGAACAACCTTCAACCTTCAACCTTCAACCTTGAACCTTCAACCTTCAACCTTCAACCTTGAACCTTCAACCTTCAACCACCATCAGGAGGTGAAATCATGGCTGCCAATCCTGTCAAAGTCGTCTATCATGGTCACGCCACCGTCAGCATCTTCAGCGACGGCCATCACATCCTCATCGATCCTTTCTTCTCCGGCAACCCCGCGGCCAAGATCAGCGCGGACGCGGTTAATCCCGACTTCATCCTCATCTCCCACGGCCACGGCGACCACGTGGGCGACGCCATCGACATTGCCAAACGCACCAACGCCCTGGTCATCGCCAACTTCGAGATCGTGAGCTGGCTGGCCAATCAGGGCGTGGAGCGCACCCATCCCCTGCACATCGGCGGCGGCAACACCTTCCCCTTTGGCTACTGCAAGATGACCATCGCCCACCACGGCTCCGCCCTGCCCGATGGCGCGTATGGCGGCAATCCGGGCGGCTTTTTGCTCAAGCTCAATGCGGGCAAAACCATCTACTTCGCGGGCGACACCGCCCTGACCTACGACATGAAATTCCTGGCCGACGACAACGTCGATCTGGCCATCCTGCCCATTGGCGACAACTTCACCATGGGCCAGGACGACGCCATCAAGGCAGTGCAGCTCATCAAGCCCGCGGTGGTGCTGCCCATCCACTACAACACCTGGCCCTACATCGAAAGCGATCCCAAGGTCTTCCAGGAACGGGTGATTAAAGAAGCCGATGCCGGCTGCATCGTGCTGGAGCCCGAAGAGGAATACCTGGTTCCCTAACCCGGACAAGCCGGAACCAAGAAGACATCTCACGCAAAGCCGCCAAGCCGCAAAAAAGAGAAATAAAGGTAACTACTAAGGTCTCTGCCATGTACGCTGCCACGGGAGCGTCATCTTTTGCAGAATGTCGTCAAACGTCACAAACCATGCTCGTCACAGGCGTCGCAATACAACATCACACGCTTGACGTTTTACGTTTGACGCCTTGGCAGTCAGAAACACTCATTTCATGGCATAAATCACGGCCAAGCATGCCACCTGAGTAGTTACAAATAAAGTCTTTCCTGGCGCACTTTGCGACTTTGCGTGAGATCATTTTTTGCTCTGTGGGCTAAAAGCTCACCGGAAAGGTGCTAAACCATCGTCATGTATCCCAAAGCCGAAATCCTGTTTCCCTTCACTGTCACGCCCAAGCTGCGCGACCTGCGCGGCGAAAAATGGGCCGAACTGGTGGATCGCGTCTCCAAACTGCCCGAGACCGATCCCGACGCCCTGGCCTTCATCCTGATGATGATCCGCATCAACAACTGTCTCAAATGTTACAGCGGCAGCTACAAATTCATGCGCGGCTGCGCAGCTTGCTCCATGCAGGGCGTCATGCAATTCAAGGGCGAGGACGAAGAGCTGGTCGCCTTTTACGAGCAAACCCGCCAGGAACTGCTGGATTATCTGGAGGGCGAAGGTCCGGCCCCCGAAGGCTTTCACGACTTTCAAAACGGGTGAAAATCACCCCGGCGTAAAGCCGTCGAGCCGCCGAGGGCAAAACCCAGGGACGCAGACCACGGGAAAGAGGCTGCTCAGCCCAGATGCGTTCAGCCTTGCTCTCACTCCTCAAATTCATCTTCGGGCCCGATGGGATATCTGCGAAAAATAGTTACTACTAAGGTAGCCCGGCTAGAAACCACGAAGACACGAAGCCACAAAGGCACGAAGAAAAGAAAAAGCTTTGAAATTCTTGGTGTTCTTAGTGTCTTTGCGCCTTTGTGGTGATTGAAGTCGGGTACGTTAGTAGTTACGAAAAATATCCTATCGGGCTCAGATATTGTAGAATGAGCCACTATGAGTAAACTCGCCATTGTCGGCGCCGGCATTGCCGGACTTTCCGCCGCCTACGATCTCACCAACGCCGGCCACCAGGTCACCCTCTACGAGGCGATGTCCCAGGTGGGCGGCATCGCCTCCGGCTTCAAGGCCCCGCACTGGGACTGGAGCCTGGAAAAATTCTACCACCACTGGTTTCAGACCGATTCCCACATGCTGGGGCTCATCGCGGAGCTGGGATGGAGCGAAGATGTCCTCTTCCCCCGTCCCTACACCGTGGTCTACATCGACGGCCAGTTCCAACCCCTGGACTCCATCGCCGAAGCCGCCAAATTCACCCTGCGCCATTTTCCCATTTGGGATGTATTTCGCTTTGGCGCGGTGGGCGCCTACCTGCGCCTGACGCCCCGCTGGCAGCCTCTGGAAAAAACCACCGCCGACGCATGGATGCGCAAATGGGTGGGGGAGCGCGTTTACAACGCGCTTTGGCGCCCACTTTTAGTGGGCAAATTCGGTGAAGAAAACCTGGATGTAGTGAACATGGCCTGGCTTTGGGCCCGACTCAAAACCCGCACCACCCGTCTGGGCACATTCGTGGGCGGATTCCAGGCCTTTCTGGACCGCTTCGCAGAGGTTATTCGCAGCCAGGGCGCAGACATTCATCTGAACACCCGCGTTCAGCAGATTCGACGGGCGGACGCCGAAGAAAATGGGCGTTGGGTCGTGGTCACCGCCGAGACCGCCGAAACCTACGACGCAGTCATCTCCACCAGCTCTCCCCAGATGATGGCCGACATAACGCCCGACCTGCCCCATCGCTACACCGCCCAACTGCGAGCCCTCAAATCCATGGGAGCTGTGGTGATGGTCGCCAGCCTCAAACACAAACTGGGAAACTACTACTGGTACAACCTGCCCAAAGAAGCGGGATTCCCCTACCTCGCCCTGGTGGAACACACCAACTTCCTGCCGCCCGAACACTACGGCGGCGACAACCTCATCTACATGGGCGACTACCTGCCTCCAGACCATCCCTACTTCGACATGAGCCAGGAAGAGCTGGCTGAGATCTTCCTGCCCGCACTCAGCCGCTTCAACCCCGACTTTCGGCCCGACTGGGTGAAAAACGTGTGGCTCTTCCGCACCCGCTACGCCCAACCCGTGCCAACCGTCAACCACTCCCAAAACATCCCCCCTTTGCGCACCCCCTTGCCGGGCCTCTACTTCGCCAGCATGAGCCAGGTCTACCCCTGGGATCGCGGCACCAACTTCGCGGTGGAAATCGGCCGCCGCGTCGCCCGCGAACTACTGGCCGACCTGCAAACGTAACTTTCATCCCCCCAGCGCAATCAAAAGAAGTAACTATACAGGTCTGCGCACCGACGCCAATTTCGCGACCAAAAGGGTCATGAACAACCCCTTTTCTCAAACGTCATGCGTCCAACGTCAAAAAATACATGCGACGCAAGCATCGTAATACAACATCACACGTTTGACGCCTTGGCGGTCAGAAACGCTCATTTCATGGCATCGATCACGGTCAAGCACGCCACCTGAGCAGTTACAGAAAAGCATAACAATCATCCCGTTTCCCCCTCATTCACCGCGAAGAACCCATCATCATTCACCCTGCTTCGTTCCTCGCGAGCCATTCAAAAAGGACAATACATGAGCATCAAACCCACCAAAGAACTCATCCTGGCAGCCTTGGGCACAGTCATGGAGCCGGAGCTTCACCAGGACCTGGTGACCCTGAACATGATCAGGGATATCGAAATCAATGACGGGCAGGTTGGCGTCGTGGTAATGTTGACCACGCCCGCTTGCCCCCTCAAAGGCAAGATCGAAAACGACGTGCGCAACGCCATCATGCAAGTGCCGGGCGTCGAAAAAGTCAACGTCAAACTCGACGCCGACGTCACCGCAGACGAACGCATCTTTGGCCGCCTGCAACTGCCCATCAAAAACATCGTCGCCATCGCCAGCGGCAAAGGCGGCGTCGGCAAAACCACCGTTGCCGTCAACCTGGCCATCGCACTGGCCCAAATGGGCGCGAAAGTAGGCATTCTAGATGCAGACATCTACGGTCCCAACGTGCCGCAGATGTTCGGCGTGGAACGCATGCCCAACCCCACCAACCAAAAACTGAACCCGGCCCACGCCTACGGCGTGCAGATCATGTCCATGGGCTTCATGCTCAAACCGGGCCAGGCCGCACTATGGCGCGGCCCCATGCTCCACTCCGCCATCCGCCAGATGTTCACTGACGTGAACTGGCAGCCCGTGGACTACATGATCGTCGATATGCCTCCGGGCACCGGCGACGCCCAACTCTCCCTGGCCCAATCAGTGCCCCTCACCGGCGGCGTCGTGGTCTCCACCCCGCAAGATGTCGCCCTGGCCGACGCCCGCCGCGGCCTGGCCGCCTTCGAGCAGCTCAACGTGCCCGTGCTGGGCGTCATCGAAAACATGGCCTACTTCATCGCTCCCGATACCGGACAGCGCTATGAGATCTTTGGCTACGGCGGCGCCGAAAGAGCCGCCGAAGAACTCAAAGCGCCCTTCCTCGGGCGTCTGCCCCTGGACCAGCGCGTGCGCGAAGGGGGCGACGTAGGCCAGCCCATCGTGGCCGTCGAGCCCGACTCCGAAATCGCCGAAGCCTTCCGCGAGATCGCGCGCCAACTCGCAGCCCAGGTGAGCATGCAAAAAATCAAAACCTCACCCGATCTGAAGATCATTTAGGGCGGGGCAAACTGTAACCTCTTCCCAACCTCGGAGAAAGTGATCGGGGACCGGACGTGGATGACCGGAACATGCACCACATGAACCGGTCTCCGCCCCTGCCCCCGATCCATGTTTTTGCAGCACACGGCGCCGAATACTGAATACGACTTACCCCCCAGCGGCCAACCTCCCATCTAACCCGAGCTCCTGGGCAATGCCCTTCATTGCTTCCAATACCAATGCAATGTGGTCATTCAGATCTTCGCCCAGCGCCTCCACATTGTGCGCAATCTCATTTCGATCGATGGCCGCGGTAAAACTCTTATCCTTCCACTTCTTTTTGACCGACTTCACCTTCACATCCCTAATATCTTTGCTTGGGCGCACCAGTGCGGTGGCAATGATCAGACCAGTGATCTCGTCGCAGGCCCGCAGCGCCCGCGCCAGCAGCGTCTGCGGCTCCACGCCCATATGCTCCGCGTGCGCGGCTACCGCATGAATGAGCTCCTCTGGCCAGCCCCATTCCTGGAACAAGCGCAATTCGGTGCGAGGATGACCATTCTCTGCATCTGTCATGTCGGGGAAGCGCTCATAATCCATATCGTGCACCAGGCCAGTGATGCCCCACAGCGCTTCATCCTTGCCATACTTGCGGGCATAGGCGCGCATCGCTGCCTCGACAGAGAGCACATGTTTGCGTAAACCTTCATTGGTAATCCATTCCTGAACAATCGTCCAGGCTTCGTCGCGAGTTGGAAGTGCCATGATCAATATTCACCTTGTTTAGAAGTTTGATGTAGTGGTGTAGTGTAAAGGAAATCGTAATCGATCGCCAGCTTGAGGAGCAAAAATTAGACCACCAAAAGCCTCGCTCGCTTCCTGAATCCACGCCTCTGGCGGACCGGGCATGCGATGAACAAGCGCCAGCGCTCCGACGCCCGCAGTCGCTGCAACCTGGCCCGCCTCTCGGGCTGTCGAATGCACCCCCCCATTTCTCATGTTTAAAGATTCCGCCGCGGTGGCCTCATGGATGAGCAGATCTGCCCCCTGCGCCAGATTCACCATCTCTTCTGTGGGCCTTGTATCACCAGAATAGACAATGCTGAATGCAGGCGTTGTATCGGTGGGGGCGAAGTCGAAGCGGGCGGCATATGCAGGCAGTTCGGGGACATGTTGAGTCTGAGTTAGGGTAATGCTGATATCGTCAATCGCGGGCAACGGTTCAGTTTCGCCTTCTTCCAGAAAGAGGAATGCAAGTTCCTCTGCCACTTTTGGCAGATAATTGGGGTAGACCGTCTCCACCAACATCAACCATCCTTCCAGCGTGGGACGAGCGCCCATCAGATATCGCATGCGATGGTAGAAGAGGAACATCGGGCTGCCGAGAATGTGATCCCCATGATGGTGGCTAAAATAGATGTGGGAGATCTGATCGGGCGGAACCCCGACGTGATCCAATTGCATCATGACCGCTGGCCCGGCATCTAATAAGATGCGATTCTGGCCGTGGATGATGAGCATGGCGGTGTGGTCACCTGGCCGCTCGGGCGTGATGGCCCCGATTCCAAGGAAAATGAGCTCAGTCATAGAAAAAGTGTGCATATAGAGTGCTTGGCTATTGACGCAACAAACCGGTGCGTCGATTGAACTCGGAGATCAGAGCATCTAACTCCTCCACATGGCCGTGGATGCTGCTCCAGTAATCATCGTAATCATACCACTGGGCCTGAATCTCCTCATAGGTTTTGCCCTGTTGCTCCACCCAGGTGTAATACTTGAGATTGTGGATGCGTTTGCGGTCATAATAGCGGGTCTCCAGCATATGGTCAATGTCAATGCCTTCCAACCACTCAGCCCAGACAGCGATTGCATCTTCTCGGGTAAACTCACCCCGCTCCGCGCGCAGCTCCCGCAGTCGGCTATCATACATCTCCATAGAATCAGTGGCCACAGTGATGATAACATCATGCTCGCCCAGTTCGTAGTATTTGGCGAACTTGATGGCGGAAATCATGTTGGCGATGCTAGAAATGCCCAATAAGTCGAGCTGATTCACAAATTCTTCTGGCACACCCTTTTCCACCAGCAGCTTTTTCCCTTCAGGTTCATTGAACAGCCGCATCAACGAGATGGTGGCCTCGTCGTCCACCGCCATCACCATATCGGTGTTCTTGACATTGTGAATCCAGGGCACATGCTTGTCGCCAATGCCCTCGATGCGGTGCGCTCCGAAGCCATTTTCCAACAACGTGGGGCATTGCAATGCCTCACTGGCTGCAATCTTACTGGTCGGGAAACGCTCTTTGAGATAATCGCCGCTGGCAATGGTTCCCGCGGAGCCGGTAGTCAGCACCACACCCCGGTATTGATCTTGCGGTCCCAGCTCGCTTTCCAACACTTCGACCATGGCCGGACCGGTAATCTCATAATGCCACAGGTAATTGCCGAACTCATCGAACTGGTTGAAGATGACCAAGGGTTCACCCGAGGCCCGCAACTCGTTGCACTTGTCGAAAATCTCCTTGACATTGCTCTCAGTTCCGGGCGTAGCGATTATCTCCCCCGCCACCGACTTCAACCAGTCAAAGCGCTCCTTGCTCATGCCCTCGGGCAGGATGGCAATGGATTCACAGCCCAGCAGATTGGAGTCGTAAGCGCCTCCTCGGCAGTAATTGCCGGTGGAGGGCCACACCGCCTTGTGGTATGTGGGATCAAACTGGCCTGTGGTCAGGCGGGGCACCAGACAGCCAAAAGCCGCACCCACTTTGTGCGCTCCTGTAGGAAACCACTTGCCCACCAGAGTGATGATGCGGGCGGGCACGCGTGTCAGCTCGCTAGGATATTCCAGATAATTGACGCCATCAAAACCTCCGCCAAAAGGCGTTGGTTCATTCTTCCAGGTGATGCGGAAGAGGTTGAGGGGATTTAAATCCCACAGGCCCACATTCCTGAGTTTTTCCTTGATTTCCGCAGGAATGAGCTCCGGGTGGCGTTGTTGTTCGAAGGTGGGAATGATGATGTTACGCTCGCGGGCCCGTTGCACCGCGTGCTCTAGCGCTTCTTCATCATGGATTGTGAGGTCGATTAGATTGAATTTGGACATGATTGAGTCACTAAGGGGTATGGATGAGTGGTTAGAAAACGAAAATGTCGAGGATGGATCACCTGGAAGTCTCATCGACTCCGGTGAGGGATGCTGTGCACCTGTTTTTTGAACGATTTGCACTACAAGTCAGTCGCCAATGGCTCGACGCACGGCCTCCAGAGTAGGAGCGATGAAATGAGGAGCTGCGCCTGTCATCTCGGCCGCCTGCATGGCGCTTGCCACATCCTTGAGGCCGTTGCCCGTATTGATAACCACAATGCGATCCTCTGGTGACACCAGGCCCGAACGCACAGCCTGGCGTAGTCCTGCATACGCGGCCGCACCTGCTGGTTCCGCAAACACGCCTGTAAGCTGCGCCAGCTCTGGGATGGCGGTGAGAATCTCCTCATCGCTAACCGTGACAAACGCGCCGCCACTTTCCACTACCGCACGCATGGCCTTCAAACGATCGCGTGGCAGGCCCGCGCTGATGCTATCAGCCACGGTATGGGCTGTGATGGGCGCTTTTGTCAGCACATCCTCTCCCTTCTCCCAGGCCTGGGCCAGAAAGTTGCTACCCTGAGCCTGCACGCCTATGATGCGAGGCATGCGGTCAATCCAACCCAGTTGCAGCAGGTCATAAAAACCTTTGTAAACGCCGCCAATGATGCAGCCATCACCCACGCTGACAAAGACCACATCGGGCGTATTCCAGTCGAGCTGCTCGCAAATCTCATAACTGACGGTCTTCTTGCCTTCCGACATGTAGGGATTATAGCCCGTATTGCGGTTATACCAGCCGTACGCATCTGCAGCCTGCAAGCACAGGTCGAACGCGTCGTCATACGAGCCATCCACCAACATCACCGTGGCGCCAAAGGTGAGGAGCTGCGCAATCTTGGCTTGAGGCGCACTGGCCGGAACAAAGATGACGGCGGGAAAACCGATGCTTGCTGCCAATCCTGCCAATGCAGCCGCGGCATTGCCCGTGCTGGCTGTGGTAATGATCTCCGCACCTACCTCTTGGGCCTTGACCAACGCCACCGCACTGGCCCGATCCTTGAAGGAAGCGGTGGGCTCCCGGCCATCATCCTTTAGCCACACCTGCTTCAGGCCCAGATGCCTGGCCAGACGCGGCGTGGCGTATAGGGGCGTGCCGCCCACAGTCAACGGAGGTGTGGGCGCATCAGCGTCCACCGGCAACAAGGGCTTATAGCGCCAGATGGTAGGGTCCTGGTCAGAGGCCAAACTTTGCGGGCTGAGGCTTTCTGCAATGGTCTCGTAGTCATACACCACATCCAGGATGCCTTCCGCGCCATGATCTGGGCAAATATATTGCACCTGGTCGGGCTGGTAGGTCTTGCCGCAAATGAGGCAGGTGAGATGCTTGACGTGGCTCATGGGACGATATGCGTGCCTGTTTCGCCAGCGATGGCGCGAGCCACGTTGGCCGGATCGGTAATGATGGCCTTTTTGCCGCCATGTTCTAAAAAGTCGATGCAAGCCTCGATTTTTGGTTTCATGCTGCCGGGCGCAAAATGTCCCTCGGCCATGTATTGCCTGGCCTCGGCCACGGTCATCCTGTCCAACCATTGCTGATTGGGCTTATTGAAATGGACTGCCACCTTTTCCACTGCAGTGGAGATGATCAGCAGATCGGCCTTGATCGCTCTCGCCAGCAGAGCGCTGGCCCGGTCTTTATCGATGACCGCAGGAGGCGCTGGCTGCAACAGGCCCGCCTCATCTCTCACCACCGGTATGCCTCCTCCCCCCACAGCTATGACAATCCAACCTTTATTCACCGAAGACTTGATGGCATCTACCTCGACGATTTCCTGGGGTTTGGGGCTGGCAATAACACGACGATAGCCCCGACCAGCATCTTCCACCACTTTCCATCCCATCTCCTCGAACTTGATCGCCTCTTCGCGAGTCATAAAACTGCCGATCGGTTTGCTGGGGTTCTTGAAACCAGGGTCGTTTTTATCCACAACCACCTGGGTGACAATGGTGATGCCACGACGATCCAGCCCGCGGCGCTGGAACTCATTGTCTATCGATTGCTGAATCATATATCCGATGGAACCCTGAGTATCTGCACCGATGAGGTCCAGCGTGACGGGATGCACCTCGGGCATAGCCAGCTCGGCTCGGCGCAAGATGAAACCAACCTGCGGCCCATTGCCATGAGTGATAACTGTATCCCAGCCTTCTTCCACCAGATTAGCGATGTGCCGACAAGTTTCGCGCACGGCCTCCCACTGATGTTCGATTTCGGGATGGCGTTTGTCTGTGATGAGGGAGTTGCCGCCAATGGCGATGACAGCAGTGCCTTTACGTTCAGCCATAAGTGATATGCTCCTATTCTGAAAATAGCGTTGATGATGTGATAGAAAAGAATTCGGTAGTGGTACGAATTTGACTGACGCCATCGGGAGTGAATGACGCTTATTAATACTCGAGAACGATGGCCAGGGACGATAAACGATTCACGCTATCAGATTAGCGATTCTCGTCGTTCATCCTCTATGACCAGATGGATCAAGATCACATCATGGCGATGAGTTGGAATCAAACGTCAGTCTAAAATAACCACCATCAAGATCCCGATGACGATGTTGGCCAGGTTCAGAAGCTTTGTGAATTCGGTATATCTATTTTGGAGAGGAGATGGCAAGCAGTTGGGGACAAAATGATGTTGCAGCTCGAATGTTTCACCGGGAGAGAGGAGGTTCTACCAGCCGCCTCCCATGGTCAGAGCCATGACTGCTTTTTGCACATGCAGTCGATTCTCAGCCTGATCAAAAACCGCACTCTGGGGACCATCCAGCACGCTGCTGGCCACCTCGATGTCTCGATCTGCAGGCAGTGGGTGCATGTAAATGGCATCGGGTTTGGCCATGGCCATACGTTTTTCATCGGTAATCCAATCTTTATACTGATCGATAAGCTTTTTGCTCTTCTCTACATCGGTGGTGAAAGTCAGCGGCCCCCAGCTTTTGGCGTAGATGATGTCACTATCCTTGAAACCGGCGTCGAAGTCATCCATCATCTCCAAACTGCCGCCCGAACGCTTCGCGTTTTCTTTAGCCTGGTCTACGATGAATTGCGGTAGATTAAATTTGGGCGGGTGCACCAGGCGCACATTCATGCCGTAGCGGGTCATCAGCAGAATTAGACTGGTAGGCACGCTCAGAGGCTTTTGATAGCTGGAAGCATAGGCCCAGCTCACGGTGATGGTCTTGCCTCTGGGATCGCCTTTATGTTCGATGATGGTTTGCAGATCGGCTAAAATTTGGTGAGGATGATAAAGATCGCATTGCATGTTTAGCACCGGCGCCCGGCTGGCCTCTGCCACGTAACGCAGATATTTGTTGCCAACCCCCCAATCCACGTGGCGGATGGCAATGCCATCGAAATAGCGACCATAGATTTCTCCCAGCTCTTTGGCCGTGTCGCCATGGGCAATCTGGGTGGTGCGGCTTTCGACAAACGCAGCGTGGCCGCCCAACTGAGCCATGCCCGCTTCGAAGGATCCTCGCGTGCGGGTGGAGCTAAAGAAGAATAGCATGGCCAGCACTTTGTCGCGCAAATAGGCGTGAGGTAGACCTAGCGCCCGCTTTTTCTTCAAGTCGAAGGCCAGATCCATGACGGTGTCCAACTGGCCCTTGGTCCATTCCTGGGTGGTGATCATATCAAGACCACGCATGTTTGTTTGCATGAGAATGCTCCTTGAAAAATGGTTCAATGTTTGGATTTAAGGAATAAAATTTATGGATGAAATGATCTATTGTGAAGCGTGAGGGAGTCAAACGTGAGATTTTACATCTCGCCTTTTATGGTTCACGAAAGGAGGGAGGCAGTTCGTCGATGGTCTTGCCCAGGTGCGCTTCCAGAAGCTGAATGTGGTTTCCGCGTACAGGTCTGCCCTCAGCCGTGCGTCCCGCCAGCAGCTCCGTCCGTGTGACCCACATATCGTTTGGGCCCAACTGGATTGGAGGCAGATTCAGAGCCTGGAAGAAGGTGAAGTGATAGGAAGTGAGCGCGCCAAAGGAGGGGGATAGCCTCTTTCCTCCCGTAAATTCAGCCAAAAAGGCCAGAGAGAAATCTCCGGCCTCATATTCAAACTGATAATTCAATTCCTCTTCCAGTTCACGGCTGGCGGTGCGGGCGATCTCTTCCCGCCATCCTGCGTTTTCCTTTTGCCTGCCGCCAATCACCTGATATTGCCCTGCTCGCACATCCAACTGCACCAAAAAACGGCGCGGTTGTTCGGGGCTGACGATGAGCACCTGCGCCACAGGGGTGAAACGAATGGCGGGAGCGTCGGGAAAGCGGCGCAGGCGTTCTTGTTCCAGCAGGAAAACCAGACTGGAGCCATGTTGCAGAAAAGCATTGGATTGCACGCCTTTCTCTTCCGACCAGTCGGGAACAATCGGGACTGAAGTCTCCATCCAGGCGGCCAGGCTGTGCAGGAAGTAGTAAGCGGGTTGGGATGTGGCGCGGATGGTTTCGTCTTTCAGTTCCACCGCCCCCCACGCGGCCAACAGCTCGGCCAACCCCCATCCTATCTCCGCCCCGGCTGGTAAGTCGGTCAACGGGCAGGGGGCGTGTCGTGATTGGGGGATGGCGCGCAGCCATGCGGTAAGCAATGTGCGGTACGTGGCAGAGGTGACGGTCATGATTATTGTTTCTCGATCTGCGTTTGCAGCATCTTGGGGAAGAGGGCATAGAATCCGGTGGCATCCACCACATCTTGCAGGCGCACCTGGTCTTCGGTGGTGTGGGCGTAGATTTCATCGCCCGGGCCGAAACCGATGCTGGGGATGCCCGCCTTGCCCATCCAATAGATGCCATTGGTGGAGAAGCTCCATTTGCCAGTGGAAACTTTACGTCCCAGATAAGTGCTGGCCGCGGCCACGCCCGCCTGCACGATGGGCGCGTCTTCTGGCAGCGCCCAGGCGGGGAAGTATTTTTCCACCTCGAAGACGAAGCCGGTGTAGCTTTCGTCTCGGTACTGCAGGATGTTGACCTCGAAGTCCTTTTCCTGGCCCGCAGGAATCAGCGCGGCCACTTGCGCCACTGCTTCATCTTTGTCCTCACCAAAGGTCATGCGACGATCGATGTAAATTTTTGCCTCATCGGGCACGGCATTGATGCTGGGAGTCTTGACGTGCATATCGGAGACGGTGATCTTGCCGTGGCCCAGGAAGGGATCATCCCCTAACTGCGGTTCCATGTCGCGGATGCCAGCAATGACGGGCAGAATTTTGTAAATGGCGTTATCGCCCAGGTGATTGCTGGCTGCATGGGCGCTGCGTCCTTTGGCAATGACTTCCATCTCCACCCGGCCCTTGTGGCCACGATAGACTTGCATTTTGGTGGGTTCGCCAATGACGACGAAGTCGGGACGAATACCCTCCACCTCGACCAGCACGTTGGGAGCGATACCGTCGCACCATTCCTCCATGTTGCCAAAGTAGTAGGCGGTCCAACCGTCCAGCAGGCCCAGGTCTCGGGCAATGGCCAGACCATAGACCATGCCCGGGGTGGAGTTCTTTTCGTCGCAGGCCCCGCGAGCATAAAGGATGCCATCCTCCACCTTGCCGATGAAAGGGTCCCAGTTCCAGGCTTCGGGATCGCCAATGCCCACGGTGTCGATGTGGCTATCGTAAAGCACTTTTTTGGGGCCGTTGCCTATGCGCCCCAAGATGTTACCCTGCACGTCGAAACGCACCTCGTCGAAGCCAAGTTTGCGCATTTCTTGGGCAATGCGTTCGCCCACTGGGCCAATCTGGCTATCGTATGAGGGGATGGCGACGATGTCGCGCATGAATTGAATGATGTCGTCTTGATACGCGGCTACGCGTTCACGAATCTGTTGGGTGATATCCATAGGATTTCCTCATTGAAGATCGGGTATGAAAATAAATTACCTGCTTTGTAAGTATGTCGGGCGTTTGATGTTGGTTTGTATGGAGGATCGAGGGCGCCGAGTGGGCGGTCTTTGCAGATGAATTCAGCAGCGTAGGCTTTGTAGGAGATCGTTTATGCGCGACGCCGGATGATGCGAAAGCGAATGCGGTCATCGCGGAACCAGGATCGGGCCCAGAGAATTGGTTGGTTGTTGACGTCATATCCGATTTCATCGAAGAGCAGCAAGGTGGTTGCCGGTTCGATCTCAAGTCGGGCAGCGATGCCATTTTCTGCAGTCACAGGCACGATCTCAGAAAGATAGTAGCTGAGTCGTCGTTGGCAGCAATGCTCTAGCAGGTCATAGATGGGGTGTTGCGCCAGTTGGGCGTCGGGCTGGCAGTGGAACAGGTCGACTGGAATGACGTTACGGGTGAGGATGGCGGGGGTGGCGTCTTCATAAAAGAGTTTTTCAATGACCAACACGTCCGCCGCCGCAGGAATGTTCAGGGCATGAGTCGCAGTGGCGTCGGCGTGTTCAGAGTGAATGTTCAATACTCGCACCGCAGGCGTGTAGCCATGGGCGCGCAACGCTGCTTCGTATGACCAGATTTCATCCAGTCTGGTCTTCACTTGCAATCCTGGTTGGTTGATAAATGTTCCCACCCCCTGCTTGCGAATGATGAATCCTTCATTCTCCAGCTTACTCAATGCATCCCGCACCGTGGTTCTACTCACCCCCAGCACCTGGGCCAGTTCCGTTTCTGCCGGAATGCGTCCGTCGCTAAAATCACCATTAAGGATGCGCTCTTTGATGTGTTGTTTGGTTTGTTCTGTCAGTGATGGGCTACGTTTGAGCATGATGACCTGTTGAGTTGTATGGTTGTATGACGAATTATACGCTCGATATCTGTGTGTGTCAATCATCTTGCCTGGCGCTTACTTCGGTTTCCGGAGAACCATGAATCCATGGGCGTGTTGTGATACAATGACTGACAGCCCGATACAAATTTCATGTTCATGCTTCCTGCCGATTGAAATCAGGGCTGAGGGCCTGCGGCCGCCTGTCGATCTGCGTCGATGGCGTCTTGGACGCAGGCGATTTCTCTCCAAATCACCTCCCCCACCATCCCGGAGCGGGGAGGGAAGACGTGAATCGTTACTCGTCTTTCTGATCGCTTTCTTCCATTCTGCATTGAGTGTGCGCCCCTGGTGGCGAACAAGCGCTCGATGACGCGTTCCTTTTTCTCCCCACAATATAATGATGAAGCGAATTCCTCCTACCATCGCTCCTCCTCTTGATTCTAATTTCCGCCCGGCGGTATTGGCCAACCATGCATTTCGCGAAGCTGCGCAGGCCGCGGGCGCTATACCTCTGGTGATCACTCTGGAACGCACCCAAGGGGCCATCTCACGTTATGAGACCATCATCTTTCCGCCTGACCATCCCCGGGCGGAGGAAAATTTTTTCTACGTCGAGCGTCTGGTGAAGTTCCTGTTATGGCAACGAGGGGGATGGAAGATCACCATTGGCGGACCGCGGGAGATTGGTGAATATATTCGCCGTCTCTATGCGCCTGGCGGCGCCCGGGCCTTCGACCATCACTTTATGGGCGATCAGGTCTACCGCCGACCTTTTACGGTGGAGATTTGTGAAGTTGATGCAGCTCCCATGGCCAACGAGATCAGTCAACCCCTGGGCCGTCATCTTGATGGTTATCGCATCGGCTTCGATTTAGGCGCTTCCGATGTCAAGGTCTCGGCCGTGGTAGATGGCAAACCTATTTTTAGCGCCGAAAAGGTGTGGGAGCCCGTGGAGCAACGAGATCCAGAGTATCACTATCATCGTATCATGGCTGCGCTGCAGGAGGCTGCTGGGCATCTACCGCGGTTGGACGCCATCGGCGGTAGTTCGGCTGGCGTTTATGTGGATAATCAGCCGCGAGTAGCTTCTCTCTTTCGCGGCATCCCCGCCGATCGATTCGACAAAATCCGCACCATGTTCGAGCGCATCCAAGAGCAGTTTGGCGTGCCATTGGAGGTGGTCAACGATGGCGAAGTGACCGCATTGGCGGGGTCGATGTCATTAGGCGTGAACGCCATTTTGGGCATTGCCATGGGATCCAGCGAGGCGGTGGGCTATGTGAATCGGGCGGGAGCCATCACCGATTGGTTGAATGAGTTGGCCTTTGCTCCTGTGGATTATGCTTCGACCGCGCCCGTGGACGAGTGGTCAGGCGATCGGGGGGCGGGGGCGCTTTATTTTTCGCAGCAGGCAGTCTTTCGCCTTGCCCCCCGCGTGGGCCTCACACCGGTGGGCGAAACCAAGGCCGCTCGACTCAAGTCCATTCAAAAATATCTGGAAACTGGCCACGAAGGTGCACGGCGCATTTGGGAGACGATTGGCATTTATCTGGGCTACGCATTGGCCCACTATGCTGATTTTTACGATATCGAGCATGTGCTCATTTTGGGACGCGTGACTTCGGGCGTAGGCGGCTCGATTATCTTGGAGACAGCCCAATCCCTCATCGTCCAAGAGTTCCCCGAACTGAGCCACATCGCCATCCAACTGCCCGATGAGAAGAGCCGCCGCGTTGGGCAATCCATCGCGGCCGCCAGCCTTCCCTCGCGCATCCAGATCGACGACAGACGCAGCCATCCGTCGGTGCTGGCGGAATCGGAACGTTGATATCGCTTCTGCTCGCGGATGGGCGTAGATTGTTTTGAATGCACCCATCAGCGTCATCCTCGTGCTCAAAAATTTCTTTCAAAACAGGAGATTGCAACATGAAAACCATCGGTCTCATTGGCGGCATGAGCTGGGAATCTTCCATCGAATACTATCGCATCGTCAACGAAGAGGTGCGGGCGAAACTGGGCGGGCTGCATTCAGCCAAAAGCGTCATGGTTTCGGTGGATTTCGCTGAAATCGAGACCATGCAGCATGCAGGCCAGTGGGAGGAGTTAACCACTCGCATGATCGAATCGGCCCGGCAGGTGGAAGCAGGCGGAGGGGACTTCGTCGTGCTTTGCACCAACACCATGCACAAAATGGCGGATGATATGGATGCGGCCATCGGCATTCCTTTGCTGCACATCGCCGACGCCACCTCGTCTCGGATCAAGGCTCGCGGCATCCAAACCATTGGCCTGCTGGGTACCCGATTCACTATGGAGGAGGATTTCTACAAAGGGCGCCTTGAAGCCCGTCATGGCCTGACCGTGCTGATTCCTGATGAGGCTGAGCGGGCCGACGTGCACCGCATCATCTACGAAGAGCTGGTGGTAGGTGAAATTCGCGCCGAGTCCAAGAATCGCTACATCGAGATTATGCAGCATCTTGTGGCCCGCGGCGCACAGGGCGTCATCTTGGGCTGCACCGAGATCGGACTCTTGGTGGGCCAAGGTGATATCGACGTTCCTGTTTTCGACACCACCCTCATCCACGCCCAGGTCGCGGTCGAATACGCTCTGGGTGAATATCAATTGAAATGATTAACGATAAAGGAGTGAATTCGTGAATCTTCATCAACCCAATGCCCAACTTTACATTCCCGACGGCGCCCCTGAGGACGAGGCCCTGACCCGCACCACCTATCTCGCCATCGGCGCACATCAAGACGATTTGGAGATCATGGCCATCGACGGCATCCTGGACGCCTTTGGCCAGCCTGACAAATGGTTCACAGGCGTGGTCGTAACCAATGGCGCGGGCAGCCCGCGAGCGGGCGTTTACGCACACTACACCGATGAAGACATGCGCCGCGTGCGAGTGCTAGAACAGAAAAAGGCCGCCTTCATCGGTGAATATGCAGCTCAATTCCTGCTCGATTACCCTAGCAGCGCGGTTAAAGACCCGGGCAACCTGCAGCCGGTTGATGATTTGATCGCCATCTTGCGGGCCACCCGACCTGAGATCGTCTACACCCACAATCCCGCAGACAAGCACGACACCCACATCGGCATCGTCATCAAAACACTGGCCGCCATTCGCAGCCTACCCAAAGAAGAACGCCCCCGCAAGTTGTACGGTTGTGAGGTCTGGCGTGATTTAGACTGGATGACCGACGAGGATAAAGTCGCCTTTGATGTTTCTCGTTATGAAAACCTACAGCTGGCTTTGGTAACAGTGTTCGATTCGCAAATCAGCGGCGGCAAGCGATATGATCTGGCCACGATGGGCCGGAGACGGGCCAACGCCACGTACTATGCCTCCCATGCCACCGACATGGCCGATCTTATGGATTTCGCCATGGATTTGACGCCTCTGATTGAGGATGACGCCATGGATATTCAAGAATACGTGGCCCGGCTGTTGCAACGTTTCACCGATGATGTTTTGGAACGGTTGAGGAAAATGCTTTAACCCCACGTTCTGAAGTTGGCTCTGGCTTCGTGGGCGGGCCAACCATAGATCTGATTCCTGGTTACCTGACACAAATTCAGTAGATCACGATTGCGAGAGTATGTGTCCAGCCGGATTCGCAATCTGGCGAGTTTGACGCTCGAATCACCGCCGGATTACGGATCCGGCTCTGCGCATCATGGCAAATCGTGATCTACTGAAATTAGCTTTAACCGCCGTCACTGGCCGAATGAATTCGGTTCATGGGGCTGTGCTCCCTTCTTTGCTTCCTCCCCCGCTCCAAGACGGGCGAGGGAGGAGACATGGAAAGGAATGGCCTGCACCGCCCGACCCCCTGCGGGGACGGTTCCCAGTCGCGATTTTGCCATCAATATTTTTAAAAGAACAGTTGCCAGCACAGGCTGACAGGCGGTCGGAGTCCCTCAGCCCTGATTTCAATCGGTGGGCCATTGGGCATGAAATTTGTGTCAGGTTGCTAGTACTCAGTCAAATGTGGTTTGATGGAAATCCTCTTATGGCCGTGGCCTTTACCATCGAGTAAACTCAGACTCTCCAGGCGCTTTGCGCCAGCGGTCGACCTCCGTCGACCGTCTCTGGTTGGTGAAGGGACGGCGTAGGCCGTCCGTTGGCCAGAGGCCTATAGAGACCGACTTCAGTCGGCCTGTCGGCTGGCCGTCGCCTTCTTCCCTCAAAGCAGACTTGACTTAGTACTAGACCTGATTCTAAAAAAATCCCCCGGGATACGTCCCGAGGGTTCTTTCTTACTCCTTGTGATACGGTCTGCCCAACGCCTCGGGCTTGGTCGCACCCCAGCGGGAGCGGAACCATTTGGAGGAGATGAGCACCAGCACCAAAATGGTCATGATGAAAGGAACCATGCGCCAGATGTAGCGAGAGGCCAGGCCCGGGAAGAACATCTGCGGATTAAGAGCCAATTGCCACAACAGGCCAAAGAGCACCGCGCCGCCAAATAGGATGTAGGGATTCCACATGGAGAAGAACACCAGCGCCAGGGAGATGAATCCCCAGCCCATGAGGAAATTGTAATTCCACACCGGATTGTAGTAGAGCGCATACACCGCGCCGGCAAAACCTGCCATCATGCCGCCGAAAATGACGCTGATGTAGCGGATGCGAGTGACGCTGATGCCCGAGACCTCCGCCACCGAGGGGCGTTCGCCCACCGAGCGTATCTTCAACCCGAACCCCGTTTTGGCGAGCACGAACCACACCAGCACCACCATGATCACGGCCAGGAAGAAGAAGGGAGAGATGCCAAACCAGGTGGGGAGCTGATCCAGGCCCAGGGGACCAGTATGGGGGCTGCCGATGTAGGTGGTCATGCCAAAGCCAAAAATCCAAATGCCCATGCCGCTGACCACCTGATCCACCCCCAGGGTGATGGAGAAAAACCCATGCAGCAACCCCAGCAGCGCACCGATGCCGATGCCCACCAAAAAGCCGAGCAGGTAGTTTCCGGTAGTCTTGGCCACGATGAAGCCCAGCGTGGCCCCGAACAGCATGATGCCTTCCAGACCCACGTTCAGAATGCCCGAACGCTGGTCCACCAGCTCGCCCAGGCCGGCGAATGTAAAAATCATGGCAGCTTCCAGGCTTCTAATCAGAAACGGCAACATCGAGTCTCTTCTCCTTTTTGGTTATCAGAATCTGGTAGTTGTAGAAAAACTGGAAAGCAACCAGCGAAATCATCAACACGCCCATCAGCGCAAAATCGACGCCAAAGCCCAGATGCAGCTTGCCCTGGGCATAACGCCCGCCAATGGAAAGTCCGCCAAAGAGCAGGGCGATGATCAGGGTGGCGATGGGATTCCCCAACGAAATCAGGCCGCAAATAACGCCGTAGAAAGAGAGATCGCCGAAATAGCCATAGGTGCGAGCGATTTTATATACGCCCGGCACGGCGGCGAAATAATGATATCCGGCCAATCCGGCAATGGCGCCACCCAGGGCAAAGACCAGCACCGCGATGAAAAAAGGCTTGACGCCCGCATAACGGGCGGCCATGGGGCTTTTGCCAAAGGCTTTGATCTGATAGCCCAGGCTCATGCGCGCGAACAGCACCGCCAACACGATGGTGAGGATGAAGACAAACCACAGGGTGATGGGAAAATCACCGGTCATGGGGGCCCGGGCGGCTTCGGGCAGCTCGAAACTTTCGCCGCGGCCGCCCAGATTCATGAACGGGCCGCCATCTTTGATCATGAACGCCACCAGATAGAAAGCGATGAAGTTGAGCATCATCGTCACCACGATCTCATTGACATTCCACTTGCCCTTGAGAAAACCAGAGATGGCCCCGAACAGCCCGCCTGCGATCATGGCAGCCAGAATCATCAGGGGGATGATGACCACGCCCGGCGCAGACAGGTTGCCCGCCTTGCCGCCGAACAGATACGCCACCCCGAACGCGGCCAGCACGCCCAGATACAGCTGCCCGGGCATGCCGATGTTCCACAATCCGGCCCGCATGGGGATGATAAAAGCAAAAGAAGCCAGGGCCAGAAAGATAAAACGATTGATGGTCAGGCCCAGACCATAAGAGTTGAAAAATGCGTATTTGAAAATCTGTCGATAAATCTCCACCGGGTCCTGCCCCGCTTGCAAAAAGATGAGGCTGAACAGCGCCAGGCCAAAAAGCACGGCCAGCACCGAAATCATTGCAGCCTTCCATCCGGGCAGATTGGTGCGTCGTTGTAGTTTGATGTGATAACCGCCCAGAGTCATCATGCGCCCTCCTCCTGATGAACGCCAGCGATCATGGCGCCGATTTCATCCTTCTTGGCTTCCGAACCGGGAATCATAGCCACGATCTCTCCTTCGTACATGGGCGCGATCCAGTCGCTAAGGGAGAGAATCTCATCCAGGTCTTCCGAGATGAGGATGACCGCGGCCTTCTGCGCCCGGGCTTCCAGTAATTTGCGCTGCACGAACTCGGTTGCGCCCACATCCAGCCCCTGCGCGGGCAGATTGGCGATGACCAGCTTGGGCTGTCGCGAGAGCACCCGTCCCAGGATGATCTTCTGCAAATTGCCGCCCGAAAGCGTCTGAATCTTCACGTCGGGGCCGGGCGTGGCTACATCGAACTCCTCGATGATCTCCTCGGTAAGCCCGCGCAAGCCCTTGTAATCCAGAAATCCGCGATGATTGTAACGGCTGTCGAAGTAATAGTTCATCGCCACATTTTCCACCAGGGTGAAATCGGGGATGGAGCCCACTTCGGTGCGCTCGGAAGGCGTGTAGCCCATGCCCAGCTGCCAGCGCTCCAACACCGACGCCCCGGTGATATCTTGGCCATTGAAGAGGATGCGTCCGCCTTCCAGCTCGCGCAGGCCAAACAGCACCTCGGCCAGCTCGTGCTGACCATTGCCAGCCACGCCCGCGACGCCCAGGATCTCCCCCTCACGCACGGTAAAGGAGACATTCTTGAGGGCGATGACATCCTTGTTGTTGCGGGCGGTCAGCCCCTCCACCTGGAGCACCGGCTCGCCCGGCTCCATGGGACCTTTTCGCAGCTCGAAGATCACCGGGCGTCCCACCATCTTCTGGGCCAGAATCTGCTCGGTGGCCCCGGCCGTCTTCAATCGATCCACCACCTTGCCCTGGCGCAGGATGGTCACCTCGTCGCTGATGGCCAGCACCACGGGCAACTTGTGGGTGATGAATGGCACCACGCCCAGCGCATCTTGGGTCATGTTCTCGATGGATTCCAGCAGACGGTCGGTCTCGAGGGGCGTCAGAGCCGAGGTGGGTTCGTCCAGGATCAAGATTTTCGCGCCCCGGTACAGGGCCTTGACGATCTCCACCACCTGCTTCTCACCTTCGGTGAGCTGCCACACCTTGGCTCGGGGGTCGATCTCAAAACCATAGCGCTCGGCCAGGGCCATGATCTCCTCCTCGGCCAGCTTCAAATTCATCATCCCCTTGCTGCGAGGGTGACCCAGCAGGATGTTTTCTAACACCGAATGGGCAGGGATGAGCTTGCGGTGCTGGTGCACCATGCCGATGCCCATCTTGATGGCGTCTTCGGGGGAGCGAAAACGCGTTTTCAGGCCCCGCACATAAATCTCCCCCTCGTCCGGCTGCAACAAGCCGAACAAAATGCTCATCAATGTGGTCTTGCCCGCCCCATTTTCGCCCAGAATAGCGTGAATCTCCCCGGCCCGGACTTTGAAATCGATATGATCATTGGCCAGCACGCCGCCGGGATAGCGTTTGGTGATGCCCTGGGCATCCAGCACCACCTCTCCCGGTCGGATGTGTTTCCAGATGTCGCCGTGCAGTTCGATGGGTTCTACTTGGGGATTGGGTTTTGCCATGCGTTAACCTCGTCTGGTTGCGTTGCGACACAACATCAAATCAGATTGTAATTGCTCGGATAGCCCGGCCCATGAAGGACCAATGCCACGAAGACACGAAGAAAAGAAATTTCTTGATATCCTTGGCGCTCTTGGCGTATTTGTGACGATTCGAGTCGGGCACGCAAGCGATTACGTCAGGTTACAAGAAACAAGTGGGGTGAAGGCGGCCCTTCACCCCACTATCCAAGTGCAGTCAGTCGTTCGTCAAACTTCGGTCGATGAAGGCGTCACTCGAGGATGGTCACACCTTCCAGGTCGAAGTTGAACTGGGAAAGCAGCCATTCCACGGTGGGCTCCTCGCCCGCAGGTTTCACTTCTTTGCCCTTTTCGGGGACGGGATTGCCTTCCAAATCCAGGCCCGTGCCATTGCTGACAAAAGCGTGAGCGGTGAAGGGATCCCATTCGCCCTTCATCATCTGCTCGCGGCGCTGAGACACCATATCTTTGATTTCCTGCGGCACTTCAGCTTTGGGGCTGATGGCGTCCACGCCCACCTTGCCGTCGTTCATGATGTCAACCGTGGGCTCCACCGTGCCATCGGCCATGGTGAAGGTGCTCTCCATGCCAGGATACATGATGGTCTCGGGCGGATTGCCCTCCATCTTGGCCCGCACCATCTTGTCATAGATGATCTCCCAGCGGGTGTCGAAGGAAATCGCCACCGTATCGGTGCTGGACCAACCATACTCGCCCACGATGTCCATATCCTTGCCCACGTACCAGATGCCGGCCTTGGTGGCCACATCCAGCGGCGAACCGGAATCAGACTGCTGGGTGAGCACATCCACTTTGTATTGGTCGATGAGGGTCTTGGCGATTTCGCTTTCCTCCGCGGGGTTGTACCAGTCACCCACGTATTTCACGTAGATGTTCACGTCCTTATTCAGGAGCTTGGCCCCATCTAGCACGCCCAGGGTGAAGCCAGCCTGACGGCGGATGACCTGCACCGAGGGGAAGGCGGAGACCACGCCGATGTTGCCGGTCTTGGTCAGGGCCGCGGCCACCAGACCTTCCAGATAAAGAGCCTGATACTGGCGGGGGAAGTAGCGGACGAAGTTGGGCTTGGTGGTGAGGTCGCTGGCAATCACCGAGGCGAAGGTGACGTCGGGATATTTATCAGCGATGTCTTTCAGGGGCAGGCCCATGAACTCAGCGTTGCCTGCTACGATGTTCGCTCCCTCGGCGATAAGCTCCTCAGCAAAGGGTACTGTGCTATCTGGACCTACTTCTTCACGGTAGATGTATTTGACGTTGGGGTATTTCTCGGCAATCCGTTTACCCGCTCGATCGTGCGCCCCAGACCATGTCGTCCCCTCGATGATGCTGAAATGTTCGATGGCTAGAACCACTTCTTGTTCTACTGGCTTCTCCTCTGCTGGCGCTGCAGTGGGTTGTTCTGCAGGCTTTTCCTCCATGGCTTTAGTAGGCTCAGCGGGTGCTTTTGTCGCTGCTTGTTGACTGCACGCGACAAGCGTCACCGCCAGAGCGACGAATAGCAACAAGACCAACAATTTGCGCAGATGATGCTTGCTCATAGAGACATCTCCTCCTTGGGTTGAGTGGGGGTTGATGGGACAGAGAGCGAATGTAATATGTATTCAATTGTCAATGGACATTATCATATTTTTCGCAATTTTGTCAATCTCTAATCCTGGTATGAGGGCGTTTCAAAATGGGAGCGCTTTTTGCGTTCCTGGCCGACTTAAGTCGGGAGGAGCTTCGGGCCTGCGACCGGTGGACGCCCTCCATCGTCTGGGGCGCCGGAGGGCGATTGTCGGCGCGAAGCTCTCGCGGGGACTGAGTTTACTCCGCCAGTGCATTATTAGACAGATTGTCTTCCCATTAGGACACTTCCTCCTGGCGTGGGTGATGCCTGTTGGATTGAGGACAGATGAAAGCTTCGCTATCATGGGGGGTGTTTCAATTTCGGGACAGTTTATCAATGTCGTCGAGTCACAGTTCCGGCTGGAGAGCAAAAATGTACACATACGAGTCTGTGACTCGCTGGCCCGACAACCTCAGTCTGTCTACATCGAGTGAATGCATCTATGTTGAACCGCACCCATTGTCTGGGCATGGTTCAATGTTGGGCGCTTTTTTGTTTTACCGGGCGGATTATGAATCCGCCCTGGGGAGCTCCTACTCAGTCAATTGTAGTTTGATGGAAATCCTCTTGTGGCCGTGGCCTTTACCATCGAGTAAACTCGGACTCTCCAGGCGCTTTGCGCCAGCGGTCGACCTCCGTCGACCGTCTCTGGTTGGTGAAGGGACGGCGTAGGCCGTCCGTTGGCCAGAGGCCTATAGAGACCGACTTCAGTCGGCCTGTCGGGCCGACCGCCGCCTTCTTCCCTCAAAGCAGACTTGACTTAGTACTCCGCTTCGGAGCCGGATTCGCAATCCGGCGGGTTTTACAATGCCTGCCCCCATTTTGAAACGCACCCTATCATGGGCGAGCGGTTTTGCTTTGGTAGGTTTGGCGGATACAATCATATCATGAGTTTATTTTTGGCCCGTTCCTTTAGCGTTGCTCTCGTCGCTTCGTCGACACCTTCCCAGCTTGTGCGGGTGTTGTCGTTGCATAGGAGTGTCATCAATTTTGTGACAGAAACGGGAGACCTGTTAGCTGTGGTGAATCCAAGTATCGGTGATGGCCCCTTTCATATCGTTTTAGAGACGCCAGCTCGCTTCGATTTTATTCCGCTTCATGCTGAGGGCATCTGGCAGGGGCGAAGTTTGGCGCTGGGGCATGTCAGGATCGATTGGTCGCGGGCTCAAGGGTGGAATCCATATTTGGCTTCCACCATCATTACCCGATCCGCCCTGGATGTTCTGCAAGCATGCGCCCAAAAGCACAAGGCATTTCGGTCGCGCTGGACGGGGATGAAACAACACACCGTGACCCGGATGCAAAAAGGTGCGATGCTGTTGGCTTCCGGCCTGTGGGCTTCTGAGACGGAGTCCTTGCGCCAGGGGCTCGTTCTGCTGATGGGAGTGGGGCCGGGACTCACGCCTGCTGGCGATGATTATCTGTTAGGCGTTATGGCTCGTTTGCAGATGGATTCATCCTGGCCCGATGTTGTACAGGTGGGGGAATTGATTTCTGGCATGGGGGTGAAGACCACGCGGCTCAGCTGGACTTGGTTGATGCATGCCGCCCATGGTGAGTTCGACGAACGTTGGCACCACCTTCGCCTGGCGCTTATGCAGCAGGATGAGTTGGCAATCTGCCGCGCTTGCCATGATGTCTTGCAGGTTGGAGCCAGCTCTGGACCGCAAGCGATGGCCGGGTTTCTTCTGATGGACGCGTTGCAATTCTAAAGTTGATCCTGGAGTATTGTCGGAGTGGGGGATCGGAGGTCGAGTGGTTACTGTTTTCGTTGTTTTGCGAAAACCTGTCCTTCTCTTTGGGTGCGTTTCAATTTTGGAGAAATGCGCTTAACGGAGCGCGGGCCGCGGGAAATCGAATACTGCAGGCGTTGTTCCAACTTTGCTTCCTCTCCGTTCCGAGGCGGGCGGGGAGAGGAGGTCGGGAAAGGCGTTCAGATAGCGCGCTCCAGATGGCGGAGTCCGTCCCCAGGCCGAAGGCCTGAAGCGCCCGACTTGAGCCGGCCAGCAATGCAAAACAGCGCCCCGTTTTGAAACGCACCCTTCCTCGTTTCCATAAGTTGACAGATGTCGAGATTTCCTGTATAGTGCAGTCATGTTCATCCTTCGCAGGCGTACCATCTAACGGGAAGAGATCAGATCCTTAGTCTGATCCCCTGACTCGCGTCTGCATCTGAACTCCTCCCGCAACCAACCACGATGGCGTATTCATCGTGGTTTTTTTATTGGGTGTTCTGCAAATGGCTTTAATGTCAATGTCGTTGATGTGGAAATTCCGATGACAACCATTCAAGCTTTTTCCAAGGCGCACCTTCGTGGTTGTCGTCTTTTCAATCGATTTGTTTGAGCTATTACCTTATCTCGCTTTTATGCAGGAGCAAACTCATGTCACCTAAGAAACCAAAAATCAAAAAAGTGGTGCTCGCCTATTCGGGCGGTCTGGATACCTCAGTCATCGTACCTTGGTTGAAAGAAAATTATGGCTGCGATGTCATTTGTTTTAGCGCAGACCTGGGGCAGGAGGAGGAATTGGATGGCCTGGAGGAGAAAGCGTTGGCATCTGGGGCCAGCAAGATCTACATCGAAGATCTGCGCCAGGAATTCCTGACCGAGTATGTTTTCCCGACCATGCAGGCAGGGGCCGTGTATGAGCGTAAATATTTGTTGGGCACAAGCATGGCCCGTCCGCTCATTGCCAAACGCATGGTGGAGATTGCCGAGCTGGAAGGAGCAGATGCAGTGGCACATGGAGCCACTGGCAAGGGGAATGATCAGGTGCGCTTCGAGTTGACGGTCATGGCGTTGAATCCAAAACTCAGAATCATCGCCCCGTGGCGCGAGTGGGATATTCGCGGGCGTAAGGATGCGTTGGCTTACGCCGCGACGCATAATGTGCCTGTGGCCGCGACCGAGAAATCAATTTACAGTCGCGATCGCAATCTGTGGCATATGAGCCACGAAGGCGGGCTGTTGGAAGACCCCTGGAATGAACCCGAGGAGGAGATGTACACCCTGACCAACTCACCCGAAAGCGCGCCCGACGAGCCTGAATATGTGACCATCGACTTCAAGTCGGGATTGCCGGTGCGGTTGAATGGCGTTGCCATGGGACCAGTAGAAATGATGGCGGAGCTTAACCGCTTGGCGGCCCGTCACGGTATCGGGCGGATAGATCTGGTAGAAAACAGGCTGGTAGGTATGAAATCGCACGGCGTCTACGAAACGCCTGGAGGAGCGTTGCTCTACGAGGCGCATGCTGGGTTAGAGCAGTTGGTGTTAGATAGAGACACCCTGCACTATAAGCAGCAGGTGGGTTTGCGTTATGCCGATTTGGTCTACAATGGCCAGTGGTTCACACCCTTGCGCGAGGCTCTGGATGCCTTCGTGCAAAGCACAGAACGAAATATGACAGGCACAGTGCGGTTCAAACTCTACAAGGGCAATTCGATTTTAGTCGGACGTAAGAGTCCCTTCAGTCTCTATCGTGAGGATTATGTGACATTTGATGAAGATGATGTGTATAACCAGAAGGACGCGGAAGGTTTCATCAAACTGTTTGGTTTGCCCATGAAGGTGAGAGCCATGCTAGAAATCGAAGGGAGAGGCGCGTCTCATTATCGGGCGCCCGATTATAGCAGCTTCAAACGAGATTAGCGCTCGCTGATTGACGCCTCACGCCTTATTTGACGTGAAAACAGCAGGCCTGGCTTTTGGGCCTGCTGTTTTCGCGTATAATAGTTGTAGTGCTATTATTCTGAGATGCAGGTTTCGCTTGAAAAACGAGTCGTCCGGTCAAGATCATGACGGTGTTAGTTTGGAAAGCGCATAATGTTACTGTTTTCTTTTTAGGGCGGCCTACCGCTCACTTTTTATAGTGAATCATGCCAACTTCAACTTCTTCTGATCCCCTCATCCTTGCCATCGACCTGGGCACCACCGCGTGTAAGGTGGGGCTGGTCACGCCCAATGGCAAAGTCGTGGCCTATGTCAACGAGGCAGACGCCACCCCCACCCATTTCGGGCCCGGCGGCAAAGCCGAGCAGGACCCCGCTGACTGGTGGGCTGTCATCACCCGCAATGTGCGGCGGATATTCGCGGAGAGCGGCCTTCCTAAAGACCGCGTCGCGGGCATAGGGGTGAGCGCCCACTGGTCCGGCACCGTAGCGGTGGATGCCACGGGAGCGCCCATCGGCAATGCCATCATCTGGATGGACAGCCGCGGTGCGCCTTATGTGGCGGAGATCACCCACGGCTTCCCCAAGATCGAAGGTTATGGTATGCGCAAACTGATCACATGGCTACGTCTAACCGCGGGCATGCCCACTCGGGGCGGCAAAGATCCTATTGCGCACATTCTTTATTTGAAACATCAAGAGCCAGAACGGTATCTAAGCGCGGCCAAGTTCTTGGAACCCAAAGACTACATCAACATGAAGTTGACGGGCCGCGCGACTACCGATCCTGCCACCATCACCTTGCATTGGCTTACCGACAACCGGGATATCGACAACATTCACTATCACCCCACTTTGCTGGAGTGGGCGGGCGTGGATCGGGAGAGGTTGCCCGAAATTTTGCCCACCAACGCGGTGCTGGGCCCGCTGCTGCCCGGGCCCGCGGCCGAGCTGGGCGTGCCCGCGGGCCTGCCCGTGACCATGGGCGCACCCGACGTCCATGCGCCGGTGCTGGGGTCGGGCGCGGTCAACGATTATGAGCCCCATGTGTACGTGGGCACATCCTCATGGTTTAGTTGCCATGTGCCTTTCAAGAAGACCGACATTTTCCACAACATGGCTTCTTTGCCCTCCTCCGCGCCCGGACGATATTTCGTGGTGAACGAGCAGGAAACCGCGGGCGAGTCTCTCACCTTTTTGCGAGACATTTTCTTTTATGGCGACGACGCGCTGGGGACCTGTCCTGCGCCCGAGGACGCGTATCAGCGCTTCGATAAGCTAGCGGCCCAGGCGAAGCCTGGCAGCGGCGGCCTCATCTTCACGCCCTGGCT
>Ga0256914_1000359_pt1 | contig 44681 bp, 37 predicted proteins | sample HulkmetaG_FD_191571 | JGI IMG/M metagenome (GOLD analysis project Ga0256914, IMG submission 191571) | Hydrothermal chimney microbial communities from Main Endeavour vent field at the Juan de Fuca Ridge, Pacific Ocean - Hulk | ecosystem: Environmental > Aquatic > Marine > Hydrothermal vents ...
CGATTGGATGGTTTAATCCAGCGCGCAATGGTGGCAAACAAATCGTCAGGATTTATGGGCTTGGCAATAAAATCAATCATACCCACGTCTTTTATTTTTTGTTGTATGTTCCCTGCCAAATCGGCGGTTAATGCTATAATGGGGATGGCATTAAGGGTTCGATTTTGATGAATGATTTTGCTTGCTTCAAAACCATCCATACCCGGCATATGCAAATCCATAAGTATAAGATCAAAAGGTCGGTCGGTGTTAAACAAAAGATTAACAGCTTCTTCGCCATCTTTGGCGATGGTAATAAAAAACCCTTCATTTTCTAATAATTCTTTAATGACTTGTTGATTTAGCTCATTGTCTTCTGCTACTAAAATTCGTGCGCCCCGGATTTGATTAAAACCTTTCGGATAAACATTTAACATTCCGTATGTTTCAAATTCCTGACGTACTTCCTTGCCAAACACTTCCAATACGGTATTAAAAAGAACGGAAAGCGTAAATGGTTTGGTTAAAAAAGCGTTAAAATAGGTTTTTTCTTTCAATAAATATTCCCCGTCCACATAAGCGCTAATCATAATAATTTTGGGCTTGATGGGTATTTGTCCGTCGTGATGAATGGCTTTTGCAATTTCAAGCCCGTCATCGTTGGCTAATTTCCAGTCAAGAATAACCAAATCGTAATACTTGTTGCCTGTAATCAGTGCGTTACGCAATTCAGCTAATGCTGCTTCGCCGGTGGAAACAGTGGTCGTATTTTGTGTGAAAATTTCCATTTGTTCTTTTAAGGTGGCGCGAATTTCAGCGACATCATCCACCACAAGGATGCGCAAATTTCGCAATTCGATGGGAGGCTGATAGAACTCTTTGTCTTTGGTTTTTTCATAGGGGAAGTTGAGCTCAAAGAAAAATGTACTACCTTGGCCTAATGTGCTTTGGGCCCAAATTTTACCGCCCATCATTTCTACCAATTGTTTACAAATGCTAAGTCCCAGCCCGGTTCCGCCGTATTTCCGTGAAATTGAAATATCGGCCTGGGTAAAAGAATTAAATAAATTAGGCAGCTTCTCTTCCGAAATGCCGATTCCCGTATCTTTTACGGAAAAACGTAACGTGACAAATTTAGAATCTTTTTTCGTTAACTCCACGGCCACAATAATTTGTCCCTGTTCGGTGAATTTAATGGCATTGCTAATTAAATTGTTTAGGATTTGCGAAATTCGTAACGGGTCGCCGAATAAAGTGGGAGGTATGTTGGGATTTTGTTTAAAGATCAGTTCCAAATTTTTATCGCGTGCGTTCAAATAAATGGTTTTGGACAGACGGTTTAAAACCAGATCCATGTTAAATTTGGTGTTTTCAATCCGTAATTTTCCGGCTTCGATTTTGGAGAAATTTAGTAGTTCGTCGATAATATTTAGCAGGCTGGTGGCGGATAAATGAATTTTGGCCACATAATCTTTTTGCTTTGCATCCAATACAGTATGCCGCAATAAAAGATTTAAACCGATAATGGCATTTAGCGGAGTTCGGATTTCGTGACTCATGTTGGCTAAAAATTGGCTTTTGGCCCTGTTCGCCGCTTCGGCTGCCTCTTTGGCCTTTTGCTGAATTTCTGCTGCGGCCTTCAATTCGGTGATATCCCAAGTAATGCCATTTAAAAAATGCGGCTTGTTATTTTTATCATATTGGACGTAAGCCCGCGATTTTAAATAGCGAATGTTATCGGGCTCTTTAATAAAATGGAGCTCCGCATCAATAAATTTTTTCTTTTTGACAAACATTCTTAATAGATGTTGGCGTAATTCTCTGAGCTCATCGGAGTAAAAGCGCGATTTTAGAATTTTAAATAAATCTTCGCTTTTCCTTTCCAGGGGAAGATCATCGTATAAAAATTTTTCAAAATAAAAGGTATTGGATTTAAGATCCCAATCCCAAACACTTAAACCGGCAAGGTCGGTAGCTAAACTTAGGCGGTTGGAAAGCTGGATAATTTTGTTTTCCTGAGCTTTGTATTTTGAAAGGTCGTGCATAATAATCGAAAAAATAGGCGGGGCTTCTTTAAGCGTTATTTTTACCGACGAAGCCAATAGAGGCACTGTGTTTCCGTCTTTTCTTGCTCCGTGTAATTCGGTATGATCCAAAAGAAAAAATTCATATCCAACCTGCAAGCATTTTTTCTGGTACTCCGGGCTTAACAAAAACGTAAACGGTTTAGCCAGTACTTCTTTTTCGGTGTAACCAAATACGGCTTGAGCAGCCGGGTTAAAGGATAAAATGCGTCCGCTTTGGTCGGTGGTTATAATGGCCTCGTTTGCTTTGTTGATAATGGCATTATGCAGGGCATAAAGTTTTTCTTTTTCGTTGTAGGTTTTGCGTTGTTTGGCGAATAAATAAAAAATGGCAATATTGGCAAAAAATAAGATAAGTAACGAGATTAAAAAAGCAACAAACAGTTTGCTTTTGGTTTGTTGAATGGAAGCATCAGAGCCTAAAGATCGGCTTTTTAGTAAGGTCGATTCTACATGTTCAAAATTTCTTAGAAAATCGTTTATCTGTTTTTGTTTAAATTTAAAATTAGCGGAAAGTAATTCTTGCGCCGATACATTACGAACGGCACGATCCATAACCTTAATTTGAGATACCAGCAAAGGATATAAAACGGCAATACGTTCTTGCTGCTGTTTGTTATCGCGCGTTAAATAGTTTAGTTTGTTCAAGTACTTATAGATGCGATCTTTTTGTTTTAAATAGGCTTCTGTAGATACTTTTTCCGTGTTATTATGGAAAAACGTATGCAACGAAAAGCTTAATTCGTCATAAGCATTATTTAGCTTTTCGGAAAGGTACAATATCTCATAGGAATGCTCTGCCCAATTGTAACTTTTTGCAGATTCATTAAGACTTTTGTTAACAAAATAAGCGGAAATGCTTAAGGCCAATAAAGGTAAAAGGATGGTTAAAATAACAAGCAAAACAACGCTTTTTCTCACTTTGAATCTCCGGAAAATAATAAACTCCTTGGTGAGGGCTCCCTCGTTAAAATATGATTATGACTAATGAAAAAACAAACAGTTAGCAGGTTCGAAACGAATAGGGAAAAATTGTAAAGCAAAAATCAAACATGGCACCGAATGTAGTCATTAATATTTTGATGTAAAATACTCTTTCAATTAAGCAAAAGTCAAATATAAATGAATTAAAAGATTAAGTTGATTTTTTGAGAATGATAATAGTTTGGTCATCAAAGCGGGGTGCTTTTTCATAGAAGTGGTGCAAATCTTTTTTTAGGCATTCGATGTATTCGCCTGGCGGTAAGGCGGCACACTTTACCAATTGTTCCTTAAAGCGTTCTTCTCCGTAAAGCACATCCTGACCGTCTGTCTTTTTAGCGGCTTCGGTAAAGCCGTCGGTATACAGAACAAGACTGTCTCCGGCTTTAAAGACGATTTTAGTGCGGCGCAGATTCTTTTTGAGGATGTTCTGAGAGGGGGTCATGCCCAAAGCCATGCCCGGGCATTTGATTTCTCGTACGATAGGTTGGCTGCCGGGGCGCACCACAAAGGGCAAGTTGTGTCCGGCGCGTAAAAATTCGTATCGATTGGTTTTAATATCCAACACGCCGATAATTGCAGTTACAAATATATTGGGATCCAGAATGTTTTGTACGAGGTATTCGTTAAGCCGAATGGTTAGGTCGCGCAAATCGGTAGTAAATTTCGTGGAAAAACGCAACAGGCTAATAAGTTGAGCCATATAAAAAGCCGCGGACATTCCTTTGCCCGATACGTCCCCGATGGCGATCAAATAACGATGTTCATCAAGCATAAAAACATCGTAAAAATCGCCACCGACTTCATTGGCTGTGGTTAAATCGGCGGCTATTTCGAAACCGGGAATTTGCGGGAGTGCTTCGGGAAGCATTTTGAGTTGTACGCGATGGGCAATTTTCAATTCCTGATCCATTCTTTCCTTTTCGCGCGCCTGCTGCATAAATTGTTTTAATGCTTTGGACATTTGATTAAAGTGCGTCGCAAATTCGCTAAACTCATCATCTCCGTGAATATTTACATGATAATTCAAATTTCCAGCTGCAATAGCGCGGACGCCGTTGCGTAAAATGGCAAATTTTTCGACGATGGTGCGGTTAATTTGTTTGCCGAAGCGGGCCATTCGGCGGATAACCAATGAATTTAAGAAAAAGAAAAACAATATGAGTACCACTAAAAACTGTGTTAAAAAATTCCAGTGGAGTAGTTCGCTGGCGTTGTAAAAAACATCTAAGGTAAAATATTGATCCGTTTTTCCTGTGGGCAAAAACAAGCGCCCCACAACAATCGGGATTAAACGTAAATTGTGATAAGAATAAAAATCGGATTTGGCAATTTGGCCTTCGGTACCGGACCAAATAACCGCAGAGGAGGCAGGCTGTGTCATAAACGGATTCATGATTCCAATCGGATTTATGCGAAAAGGCTCGGCTTGCCAAAATTTAAGCCGATACAAAAAAGCCATAAGGCTGTTGGGACTGTATTGATAAGCCGCAATACCGGTACCTACCATAAAATCGGTATGGTGAAATAAAAAACTGAGCAAACGGTCATCTACTTTAACGACATAAAGTGAATCGTTCGTTTTGGGCAAATTAAATTGGGGATAAAAATACAGGTAATAAGCAGGTTGAGCCGTGGACGAATCTTGCCGGAAGAAAAGTGCGCCCATATTTTGTGAGAAAATTCGGGTTAAATTCGTTTTGTTAAATAGATCTTCACGGGCAATGCGCTGCATGTGTACATCTGCTTTTCCGGGATTTCTCGTTAAATCATTTAATGCCTTGCGCAAGTTATTTGCTTGCCATCCGGCGATGAACAAATAAAAAATAAATAAGAGCACAATAAATTGGATGATTTGCGGGATGGTCGATTGGAACAATGTGGCGATCCACAATTTACGCGAAATAGGCGCGTAGTTGTAAACCAATACCAAAGGAATACGGATCATGAGAACAACAAGGTAAATTTTGCCAAAATAGTACAAAAATTTAGGCAGCGAATAAAAATAGATGCCATTAGCCGCATGCTGGGCAAGGGATTTGGCCGAGTCAAAATAATCGGAATAGGTAAAATTAGCATAAAGAATAAAAAATAAAATCAAATACAATCCCAATTCGATACGGGTCAGTTTTTCCAGCCAGCGGCTGCGTTTTAACAAACCGAAAAATAAGAACAAATAAAGAAACGATATGTTAAACGGATGAGAAAAAAAGAACAGTTTGTGGCTTAAAAAGAAAATAAGTCCGTAGGCAAATACAGGTAAAAAATTTCCGGAACTTTCGCTGCTTAGTAATAATCCGCCCCCCCAAATCATTAAAAAAAGATTGAATACGTGTAAAACGGTAACATAAAAGGGAAAGTGCAAACCGGCATTAATGGGAATAAGAGTCAGTAGCTTAAGTTCGAAAAAGCCACCAATAAAAAATAGAATAAGATACAATTCTTCGGGTGGATTAAACGACTGAATAATAAGACGATTAGATTTGGCCCAAAAATAAATGAAGGAGAAAAATAAAAACCAATAAGTCGGTGAGTTCCCTAATATGCCGCTTATAATCAAGGAAAAAAAGACGAAAAAACCCGACAAAAAAAAGATGGCACGAGTGCGTTCATGCTCATTTTTATGCAATTGTTCCGCAGAGAGTCGCAGACGCTGTAAAAAAGTTAGTTCGGCATAATTTTTTTTTAAAGATTCCATAAAATGTCCGCAGCAATGGCCAATGTATTATTTGTTGTTTGCAAAAAATTTTGGCTTTTGTGTAACCCGCTTCAATAATACGCAAAGTTTGCCCGGAAGATGCACCCAAATTAGAATAAAAATAAAATTAGGGCTGCGGGTTGCCCGCTTTTTTGGGAAAAAACAACGTGTTGTTACATTGCATTTATTTTAATTAATGCAATACCGTAAAACGCAAGGTTTTTCTTAATGTGCGTCCGGTGGCCAAAGCCCTAACCGCAATGTGCGCAAAATAAACACCACTGGCCAAATTTTTAGTAACAAGGCGTTCGTAAATTTTGCTATCGGCCGGACGGATATGCCTCCCTAAGGAAATTATTTTTTGTCCCAGAGCGTTGTAAATTTGAATTTCTACAGCGCTTGGATATTTAAGCCGGTATGAAAATTCGGTGTATGCTCCGGCAGGGTTGGGAGCGCTTGGGAAAACCTTAAAATATCCGGCAAGGGTATCTTTCCGGACAATCGCAGTGTCCAGATAAGCGTATGCTTTTTTTAAATCAATAATTCCCCAACCTAAAAGATTATCCGGAGAATCAGCCTGAGAAGCAGTGCGTTTTAACGCTTTGGTCATAAGCTCCGGGGATGCACTGGGAAAGGCTTCGAGCAATAAGGCGGCTCCGCCCGCAGCTAAAGGGCAGGAAAAAGAAGTTCCACTGGCATAAGAAAATCCAGATGAATCTCTGCTGTTAGCCACAATAACGCTTACGCCCATAGCTGCGATATCCGGTTTTGTCCGACCGTCTGCGCTTGGCCCTACCGATGAAAACGAGGCCCGTGCACCGTTGTGATCCACAGCGGCAACAGCCAGAACTTTTTTGCCATCAGCCGGAGCAATAAGTGTATTGTGATCAGGATTATCGCCTTCGTTACCGGCGGAATTAAAGACTAAAATGCCTTTTTCTACGGCCATATCTGCGGCAATGGTGGTTTTAGCAGTTTCACCGTTCATATCGGCTGGGGTGTACCAGTCGATGTAACCCAACGAGCTACTAACGATATCGGCACCCAGGCTGTCGCCCCATTCCAAACCGGCTACCCAATAATCTTCTTCGATAGGCCGTTCAAATTGGTCTACTTCGGTTTTGGCCAGAATGAATCCGGCATCAAAGGCTGGGCCGATTAAAGTTTCGGGCGTATACCCGGCAATGGTCGAAAGGGTCATGGTGCCGTGCCAACCTTCGTAAGCTTTAATACCCGAATCGTCAATGGCATTGTCTCCGTGAATAAAATCGTGCGTGGCAATAATTTTCACTTTTTTTAATGCTTCGTGTTTGTAAAGCAAATTAACGCCGTCGTCCAACATTAAAATACGGACACCGGTGCCGTAATAGCCTTGCATGTGCATATAAGGTACGTTTATAAGGGCCACTTGTTTAAGTGATGGCCCGTAGGGTAAGGAATCGCCAGAAACGTTTGCCTTGGGTAAATAGTTTAGAGGATGCATTTGCGGAGGAGGCAAAGGGCGTCCCTGGGCAATGGGATCGATTCGTTTGACAAAGGGCCATGATTGTATGGTGCGTAATTGTTGCGCGGTAGCTTCTACACTAACCGCATTCAGCCATTTGGAGACAATGCGCACGTGCAACACGCGAGATTTGATTTGATTAAGGTAACGATGGCTTACGGGTAAATCACTTAAATCCACCAGTGGTTTATGCGGGCACCGAAGTTGACGGCGCTGAATGGCACGGGGAGAAAGCAAGGCTTCGGGCTTGGCCAATAAAGCGATTTGATCCCCTTTGTCCTTTAACATAATCCATGCCTTTAAAGCCCCATTTTCGGTTTTAGCAAAATTGTTGATGTTAAAATCGAATTGAGCCGTTACGGGCGAAGTCGTAAATAGCATGGCAATAAGAGACAATTTGAGTAGAGCATTTTTCATGGCGTCACCTAAGCATATTTTTTGGTTTAATGAACATCTTAAGGATACAGATTGAAATACGCAAATGCTTTTTGACAAAAACAGATGCGTTTTTTAAAAAGGATTAAACAGATAAAAAACAAAAACCCCCCAAGGGGGGTATGTGGCAGATCGGTTGAAAAAATTCAGCAAGAGAAACAGAGGTTATTTCACTTTGATTTTTACAAATTTGCGTTTGCCGACTTTCAAAATTTGGTCGTTTTTCAGGGCTACATTGAAAAACGGGTCAGTTATTTTTTCTCCGTCGATGCTAACGCCCCCTCCGGTAATCAGGCGTCGGGCTTCGCTTTTGGAAGTTGCCGTTTTGGTAGCTAACAACAAATCGTCAATCCGCACTTGAGTTTTATTAAAGGTTATTTCCGGGATATTGTCCGGAATGTCTTTTTTTACAAAAACTTTACGGAATTCGGCGGCAGCATGTTCGGCCGCTTCTTTACCATGGTACATGCGAACCAGGGTGTAAGCCAAACGCATCTTCAGATCGCGCGGATTCGTTTTGGGGTCGTCCAGTTTGGTTTTAATTTGATTCAAGGCTTCCCGATCCACATCGGTAACGAGCTCAAAATAACGATAGATCAATTCGTCCGGAATGGACATGGTTTTGCCGTACATTTCTCGTGGGTCTTCGTCAATACCGATGTAATTGCCAATGGATTTGCTCATGCGCTGTTTGCCGTCCAGACCCTCTAAAACGGGCAGGGTTAAAATAACCTGCGGTTCTTGTCTGTATTCCCGCTGAATATCGCGTCCGATAACCAGATTAAATTTTTGTTCGGTGGCACCTATTTCAACGTCGGCACGAATCATAACCGAATCGTAACCTTGCATAAGGGGGTAAAAAAATTCGTGAATGCTAATCGGTTGCCGGTTGGCAAAGCGTTTGGCAAAATCATCCCGTTCCAGCATTCGCGCAACGGTAAATTTGGAGGCCAGTTCCATTATCTCCGCAAAATTCATTTTACCGAACCATTCGCCGTTAAAACGTACAATGGTTTTTTTAGGATCCAAAATTTTAAAAAATTGCTCCTGATAGGTTTTGGCGTGTTCCATTACTTGTTGGTGGCTTAAGCGCGGTCGGGTACTGTTTTTTTCGCTGGGATCGCCTACCATGGCGGTGTAATCGCCGATAATAACCACCACTCGATGCCCTAAATCCTGAAAATGTTTTAGTTTACGGATGCCAACCGTGTGCCCTAAGTGAATATCCGGAGCCGTGGGATCAAATCCTTGTTTAATTATCAAGGGTTTGTCTTCTTTAATGGATCGCTCGATTTTTTTTACCATTTCTTCTTCAGGCAACAGCTCCACAATGCCGCGTTTGATCAAATCCATTTGCTCATTTAACGTAGGAAAACCCATGTTTATCCTTTCTTCATTCTTTATTGGTAATTATGCTTTCGCAGGCGCTCCATTTCTCGTTTTTGATCGCGTTCGGCTATGGCAGCGCGTTTGTCGTATTGTTTTTTACCTTTGGCAATGCCCAGTTCTATTTTTACTAAATGACGCTTAAAGTAAACCTTAAGCGGTACCAAAGTAATGCCTTTTTCTTCGATGTATCGTTGCAAGCGTTTTAATTCTCGTTTATGCAAAAGCAGTTTGCGGTCACGTCTTGGATCGGGGCTTTCGAAAGCCGCTTGTTTGTACGGTGAAATGTGCATGCCAATAAGCCACAACTCGCCTTTGCGAAAACGAGCGTAGGCATCTTGCAGGCTAACCCTTCCCTCGCGGATGGACTTAACCTCACTGCCCTGCAATACAATGCCCGCTTCAACCGTATCGACAATATTGTATTCGTGCCGGGCTTTTTTATTATTGGAAATTATTTTAATGGTTGTTTCTACCATGAAAAAACTTTGTTTTAATAGTTCGAATTTAGGCTGTACCCGAAATATTTTTGAACTATTTCGGAGCACAGTGCACTCGGACTAATTGCATTTTGTGCCCTGTTTTAATCCGTGTTTTAATTAAAGTTCCAATTATAACCATAAAATTGCTTATGAGCAAGCCATATTGACCGGCGGGTGGATAAAGATACGGGCTAAAGTAAATAGAACTTGGATTTTTGCGGGAATATGCATTCGACCCAAGCCGCGCGCCAGGTGGTTTTTTGGGCGATAAAATTGATGTTTAAAATATCGCCGGCATGAAGTTCGTCCGTATTAAGAATGGATAGGTCTACCAAATATTTATCTTTTAAATGAATATCTTTTAGCAAATAAAGGCCTTTTTCCAAACTCTCCACTTCAAAAAAACCTTCGATTAGCGAAGGGTCTTTTCTTTCCGGAGAAATCTGAAATTCCACGTAAGAATGGTGACGATGAAAAGCCTGAGCAATGCGGAAAGTACGCAATAAATCTGCCAATGTTTCGTCTGTCTCCAACTCATCAAACGCTTCGATAAGGTTGGTTTCGTATTGATAATCGACAAAAGTCAGAAACGATTTAAAAAAGTTTATCTGCTCGGAAAGGTTAATGTCTTCTTCCGAGGCCAATTCCGTTGGTAAGATCACACTAAAAAATTCTTCCAAATCATCGCGCGTTAGTTCTTCTACACTCAGAGTGCCGATGTAAGTGGAAATGTATTTCCCGAAAAGTTCGAGTACCTTTAGGGTAGTTAAAGTAGCAACGTTTTGCATCGATTTAAATTCTTCGATAGCAGTAAACAGATCGGCGGTTGGCAGCTTCCACAATTCGTCCGGTTCGTCCTGGTCAAATTCGCTTTCGTCCCATGGATTGAATTCATTCCAAACGGAATCTTCGGAGGCCAGTAAATTTTCGAATAGTGCACTGGCATTTTCCTGCGGCTGCAGCAAAAAGGTGTGGCCCTCGTTTTTAATTAAATCAATAATGTGGTCATTAATAAAATGGATCAAGCTCTGTAAAAAATCATCTTCTTCATCAGCCGTGATACGTAAATCGAAATGGTAAAAATCGATGATCGCATCAATTAATACAAAATTCAGAAGATCGTATTTCAAGCAATCTTCTTTGTGAGTGCAGGTAAAAGTTTCAAATTGAATGGTCTCCGGAAATTTAGCCAGCGATAAAATTTCGTCTCCGGTTATGGTTTTATCTAATTGAGTTGGGCAATTCAAACCGCAGGTGCCAAAACAGTTCTTTTCGAAAAAAAGCTGAACATTATCACCGACCAAAAAGGAAAGGCTGGTAATTTCATCTTTGTCCAACAAAAATTCCTCGTTCGCATTATGTTGCTCCGGGAAAAATTTATGCTCCAGTAAATCCGCTATCGAATTCATTAACAGATAAATAAAATAGTCCAGATTTGTTAATTCGTAAACTTCTTTCTCCCAGGCTTTGACAAATTCGGAAGCGGGGATGTATATTTTTTTAAATTGTTCGGCCAAATCGTTCCTCCTTCAACTGGCAAATATATGCCCGATTGTTATGATTATCAAATCTAAAATGGCGTCGGTTTGTTCCCTAAAAATGGTTTTCTTTTTTATTTTGTTTTGATGCACGGGAGAAAAATTCGGATGTAAAGTTGGCAAATAAAAAACAAATAGAATTCTGGGCAAGATTTTCGTAAATTATTCAAAGCAAATTAGGATGTTTTCCGCTATTTTATTCGTTTGGCTTTTCTGAAGGAACAGGAACTAAATTGACGAATCTTTGTTGTACATTATGATTTATTACCAACCAAATCGGAAGGAGGCGTATTATGGCCAAGAAAAAAATTTTGATGTTAGTGGGAGATTTTGGTGAAGACTATGAAACCATGGTTCCATTCCAAATTTTAACCATGGTTGGGCACGAGGTGCATGCTGTTTGCCCAGGGAAGAAAGCAGGCCAAACGGTAAAAACGGCCATTCATGATTTTGAGGGTGACCAAACCTACAGCGAAAAACCGGGCCACAATTTTATGGTCAATTTTGACTTTGATAAAGTGAATCCCGAAGATTACGACGCTTTGGTAATTCCCGGAGGCCGAGCTCCCGAATATCTGCGCCTTGATGAACGGGTAGTGGAAATTGTTCGCCATTTCGGCGAAAAGAACAAACCGATTGCCGCCATTTGCCACGGCCCGCAACTTTTGGCTGCCGCCGGTGTGTTAAAAGGTAAACATTGTTCTTCGTATCCTGCGGTAAAAACCGAAGTGCAACTGGCCGGTGGTACCTGGGTGGCGAATAACGAAACCTTTTCCAATGCCCATACTGATGGGAATTTGGTTTCGGCTCCGGCCTGGCCTGCACATCCGGAATGGATGCGTCAGTTCCTGCAGGTTTTAGGTTCCAAAGTTGAAGCATAATATGGTTAAGCTCGCCTTTGGGCGGGCTTTTTGGTTTTTTTCAGGGATGAAAAATGAGCATTCGGAAAACGGTACTCGGTAAGCCCTTTGCAGATAATGCTCTGTTTGTTACCGTAGATTCGGGGCAAAGGCAATCCCGATTAATGTTCGATTGTGGCGAGAATACTTGTAGCTTATTATCGGTTGCCACGTTGCAAAAAATCGATCATCTTTTTTTCTCCCACTTTCATCTGGACCACATTGCCGGGCTAGACCGTTTTATTCGTCTGAATTACAACCGCATTGACAAGCCGGTCCATATCTGGGGCCCGGAATCTGCTATTGAAATTATCTTCCACCGGTTAAACGGTTTTACCTGGAATCTAATCGATCGGCTGCCTTCGGAATGGTTTGTTCACGAAATCAAACCGCGAAAAATTGTAACCGTCAAGTTATTGGCTTCGGAAGCATTTGCCCAAAAACATCCTGTGGCGGTTCTTCCTTTTGATAAATCGATTCTCGAAACGCAAGATTTCGTTGTTTCGATTCGTTTTTTAAAGCATGGAATAACCGTGCTGGGGTTTATGGTAAAGGAAAAAGAAAAACTTAATATTAGCAAAACGGCACTCAAACAATACCATTTTCCGCAAGGCCCCTATTTGCTTAAACTAAAAGATCCCACAATTCCTGACGAAACAACTATTCAACTACAAGGTAAAAGCCAAACGATCGGCTTTTTGCGCAAACGTTTGTTAAAAAAGAGCTCCGGGGCCGGGCTGGCTTACTTGACGGATTTTATTTTCGAAGAAGACAGGCTAATAGAGTGGGGAGACTGGCTTGCCGGGTGCAGCGATTTAGTGTGTGAAAGCCAATATCTGCATTGCGATGAGGAACTGGCCCACCAAAATTTTCATCTGACTGCCGTTCAGGCTGCACGAATAGCCGCCAAAGCCAAAGCAAAAAAATTAACGCTAATTCATTTTTCCCGAAGGTATCGGCATCGGGATTTACCGGTTTTTTTAAAAGAAGCGCGTGCTGTTTTTCCGGAATGCGAATTACCGGAAAACTGGTCGGATAAGCAGTAAAGGGTTCTGGAATGGTAGGTAGGTCAGGGTAACAAACGGTTTTTTAATCGGAGTACATATCTAACAAATAGTCGTTTACGTTGATACTGTAAAATTCGGGGTTGACCATACCTTCAATAAAATGCAAATCGCCAACGCCTTTGGACAGGTCAAGATTTCTGGGTAAAATGGGAACATTTTTCTTTAGATCATAAATAAGACGGACAACCGGTTTTAAGATATTTTCTCGCCCTGCTTCGATAACAATTGCCAAAAAGCCGCTTTTTAATTTGACCAAACTGCCTGGGGGATAAATGCCTAAAAATTTAATGAATTGTTGAATTAATTCTTCTTCGAATAAAATATTGCGTTGCGTGTAAATTTCTTTTAAGGCCTGAACCGGGTTTACCGGTGTGTGGTAAATCCGTTCCGAAGTTAAGGCATCGTAAACATCGAGAATCGCTCCCAATTTACCGCCAAGGCTTATTTGCGATCCGCTAAGTTTTTTGGGATAGCCCGTTCCGTTTAAGCGTTCATGATGCTCGGCAATAACCGAAAGGGTAGCTGTGGTAGCTTCCTTGTGTTCGCTTAAAATATCTATTCCGAATTCCACATGCTTTTTTAAAATGGCATATTCCTTTTGGGTTAAAGTGCCGTCTTTTTTCAATATTTCATCCGGTATTTTGCTTTTGCCAATATCATGTAAAATGGCCCCGAGAGTATATTCAAAAATCTCGTCCTTTTCCATTTGCAGTGCTTTGCTAATTCCGGCGGCAAGAATGGAAACATTTACGGAATGTTCGTAAGTGTATTCATCTTTATTCTTAATGTTGGAAAGAAGCAACAAGGCATCTCGATTACGGGTAACGGAATCGATTATTTCTTTTACCGAATCGGCAAATTCTTTTATTTTTAATACGTTTCCGTAACGAATATCGTGGTAAGCTTGTTTGAGCAGGGAGTGTGCTTCGTGTTGAATTTGCCGGGCCCGCCTTAATTCTTTTTCCAATGGCACCTGCGTTTGGTAGTCCAGCTCTTCGGCGGGAACAACATCTTTCAAATCGGTTTTGAATTCTTCCAAAAATTGTTCCCGGGTTAATGTCTCGAAGATATCGATGCCTTTGGTAGTGTCGATAAAAACTTCGCTGATACCGGCCTGTTTTATTTTTTCAATATCACTGTACGATTTTATTCTTTTTTTACTTGTTAAAAAAGGATGTGCTAACCAACTGCAATTGAAATCGGTAATATAGACGCCCGGGCGTAGTAAATGTACTTTGACCTTTTTTATCATTCCCTGGTTTTCCTTGACTGACCTAACGACAGCTTGCCAATGTATTATTCGGAGGAATTTGCAAAAATGTAAGTTTTTTAACGAATTGTCATGGAAATTTGTGATTTTTTTAACTCAAAATGGCTCGTTTTTTTGTAAACGATTAAAAAGTAAGCGGCATATAAATTCTAAAAAACAAAATAAAAAAACGAATCCGTGGTTGGCTTGGGTCCAAACACGTGTTTGTCGGCCAAAATAAAACGCCTAGCCAGCGAACGCCGTTAATAAATTTCGTTTTGCTTTAATGGGTTAAAATTTCTTAGTTTTCATTTTGTCCGAATTAAACTAACTTTGGGGATTTTTAATGAAACCGAACGTAAAAACCATCTTATTGTTCTTTCTGATTATTTCTACCCTGTTGGGGCAAACCGCTCTGCAAAAAGAATGGAAAATTTTTCAACAAGGTATTCAGGATTATAAAACAGGCGAATACGAAAAAGCGTACAAAAACTTTTCTCTGATTGTCTCTCGGTTAGGCAGCAAAAGCCATTTGCTTACGGCGAATTATCTGATGTTGGCCAAAACGCTTTATAAAATGGAACGCTACCAGAAATCTCTGGAAATTTGCAACCGGTTTCTGAAAAAGTTTCCTGCAAGTTCGTATGTGGATGACATCCAATATCTTATGGCCAACAACTATTATCGTTTAAATCGCATCCAAACGGCCAGCAAACTATGGCTATCGCTGGCCGAAAAAGCCCAGGATGCGCGGTTGCGTAAAAAAGCACTTGCTTTGGCTCGAGATGCCCTCCGTTACGCAATGGATTCTCAGGACTTGGCTCATATCGAACAGCAGGCCAACACGCCCTTTCAGAAAAAATTTATTAAATATATTGAAGCCGAACGTTTTTATGAAGCGCGGAATACGGCGGCCGCCATTAAAACGTTAGAGGCCTATAAAGCCATTCCCGGGCGTTTTCCGCAACTGGATGAAAAAGCAAACAATTTATATGATTTTTTAAAAAACAAAGAACATAATATCGTACGGATTGCCGCGCTTTTACCCTTAAGTGGTAGTAACAAACAAATCGGCAAAGCCATTTTGGACGGAGCCCGCATGGCCTTGTCCGAATTTAATCACATCAACCAAATGAATATTCAACTGATTCCGTTCGATTACCAAGGGCGTTTGGCCGTTGCTTTGCAAAAGATGAAGGAAATAGCGCGCGACCCTTCGATCGTCGGAGTTTTCGGCCCCTTGGAAAATGACGTTACAGCCGCTTGCGCCGTTGTGGCCGATTATGAAAAAATACCGTTGATAACACCAACCGCATCGGGTAAAATACTGCGTCGGTTATCCGAAAACACCGTACAATTATCCGTTCCGGTAGATATTATGGCCAGTAAATTGGCGCGCTTTGTTACCGATTCTCTGAACGTACACCGTGTGGCTACATTATCTCCGATTGACGACTATTTTCTTGATTTTACCAATACGTTTGTCAATTATCTTAAAGATAACTTTATAGACGTGGTGGCACAACGTTGGTATTACCCGGGCGACAACAACTTGACCGAGCATTTTAAAGCCATTAAACGTATCGGATTAAAGCTTGCCTTTCAAGATTCCGTTATGGCTGCCGATAGCACCGTAAAGCCCGACCAAATTGACGCTTTGTACAAAGAGTACCAAAAAGAGCAGATGGCCAAATTACTCCATTCTACCAACCGCGTTAAAATCGATTCCGCAGATATTCCTGTAAAAAGCATTGATGCCATTTTGCTACCCATTTACAGGGAAGATATCGACATGGTTGCCTCTCAGTTCGCATATTCCAATATTCAGGCTCAGGTATTGGGTAATAGCGATTGGTACGACCTTAACCGTTTAAAACGCAATAAAAATTACATTAACGGACTGATTTTTATTAGTGATAATTTTTTGGATAAGAACAACTGGGATTACCGCCGGTTTGTAAACAAGTTTCGCATGTCCTTTCATCGTACACCGGAAAAATTCGAATTATTGGGCTATGATAATTTTAATTTTATTCTTCAGGCCATTGGCAATAGTAACCAAAAGCCGGAACGCAGTAATTTTTTGAAATTAATCGAAGCTCAGCCTGCCTATGAAGGCATTTTGCGTCGCTTTAATATCGGAGATAAACGCTATAACAATGCCACGCGGGTTTTAAAGTACGTTTATGGCCAGTTGTTGCCTTTGGATTAAAAGAATGCCTAAGCCCGAAATTAAATATTATTCTCTGTTCGAAAAATTTCCCGAATTGGTGCATGGTTTTTCCACCCGCATAGGCGGGGTTAGCCAAGCGCCTTTTACCTCTTTGAACTTAGGAGCAAGCACCCCGGATGATGCGGAGCGGGTGCGTGAAAACCGCCGCTTGTTTTTTAAGGCACTGAACATCCCGCAGGAAAGGATCGTTTTTCCGCGACAGGTCCATTCGGCAAACATTCGCATCGTAAACCATCCGGGAATTATCGCTGCCTGCGATGCCTTGATTACCGCGCAAAACGATCTGTTTTTAAGCATTCAAACGGCCGATTGTTTTCCGGTTTTTTTGTTTGATCCGAATCAACGGGTTGTTGCTATTGTGCATTCCGGCTGGCGTGGCACGGCTAAAAATATTGTCGGAAAAACCATTCGGCAAATGATTGCGCATTTTGCCGTACAACCGGCACACATATTAGCCGTTATCGGCCCGGGGGTACAAAAATCCTGTTATCAGGTAGACGAAACCGTTGTCCTTCACTTTGATGCGGAGTTTTATCGGCAGGACGGGCCTGCACATTATTTACTGGATTTGCAGGGAGCCATTCACCGGCAAATGACGGACGCGGGAATTCGTGGTGAACACATTGAAGTTGATCTCGAATGCACCCATTGCCGTAGCGATTTATATTATTCCTATCGTCGGGACGGAAAGCAAAGCGGACGGATGATGGGGATTATCGGTTTGCGGGGCTAAAGAAAAATTACCCTATTTGGGGGTATTTTAAAAATAAAAAAGGCGCTTAACGAGCGCCTTTTATGGATTGCTTTAATTCTCAAACAGTTTATTCCATGGCATCCCGGTATGCCTGCCGATGCTTGCTATCGATGTCGGCCAGTGTTTCAAGATCCGGCTTAAAACCGCGGAACAAATCAGCTAAATCTTGGTAATGGGAATTGAAAAAATACTGCAGGTACAAATTATTGGGCATTACCTTATACACTTTAATGATACCGTCATCCAAAGCTTTTTTGGCCAATTTGTAAGCTTCCATTCGTTTGCCCTCATCTAGCAAATACAGGGCCTGAAAAAAATCGGGCTTTACTTCACGCAAGGGGCGCGTGCGTACGTCGGTAATAATTAAAACCATGTTCATACGTTGCGACCAACCGCGCGGGTATTTGGAAAGCTGACCCTGGTTGGCAATATCCATCGCTTTGTCATACAACGGACTCCCCGCCAGATAGTCGTTTGTATCCAATTCCCCAGCCAAAATCATATAGGCATAAAAATCCAAAAAGTGGCCGATGGGATCGAATTGAGCATGAAAATGGGAAAACGAAGCGTTTTGATTGTAAGGGAATTCCCAAATTTTATCATAAAAATATTCACCAGATTCACTGGTGATGACAAATTGAGCGAGATAAAGTTTTTCGTGTGTTTTTTGCTGTACGGTTTGGATGATAATGCGTATCTTGCAATTTACATCGTAATCGTACTTGTCTTCTACCCACTCATACCCGTTAAAATATTGCTCCACTTTGCTGGGAAAATCCGAAAGAACGTTTAATTCGTCCGAGGTTAAATGAGAAGCATCGAGCGTCACTTTAACATTTAAAACTTGAGCATTGCCCAATGCGGCCAAAAGAAAAATGCCCAGTAATAAAAAGGGTAATTTTTTCATAACGACTCCGTTAATTGGTGATCTTTAAAAATCGTCCGAATATCAGGGACGTTTTGTATTTTAATACGGGAAATATTAGTCCCTTTTTTGTTTAGTAACAAATAATAAACACCAAATCGTTCAAACGCAAGTCGAAAATTCGGGTATGAAAATTTTGTTTATCGCAAGTGTACGCGGGGCACACGTTTGGAAACCCAGCAGGTAACTTCGTAAGGGATGGTTTCCAGTGTTCGCGCTATTTCAACAATAGAAATATGTTCCTTACCCTGCGGGCCAAATAAGACAACCTCGTCGCCAACCTTAACATCGGTTTTGGGGCCCAAATCGACCATAAACTGATCCATGCATACCGTTCCGCTTACCGTATAGCGCCGACCGCGGATGAGCACCTGTCCCGTATTTGTAAAACGCCGGTTGTAACCGTCCGCGTAACCGGCGGGAATGACGCCGATGTGGGTATTATCGGGCGTGTGATAACGACGATTGTAACTAACGGGATGCCCTTTGGGCAATTTTTTAATTAACGTGATTTTGGATTTAAGGGTCATTACTTCTCGTAATGGCCATTCCAGCTTAAAGTCGGGGCCCGGCGGATTACCGTAAAGCATGATCCCCGGACGGACATAATCGAAATAGGCCTGAGGAAACCTCATGATGGCTGCGGAGTTTGCCAGATGGAAGAAAGGTTTTTTATTTATCTTTTCTTCTATTCGTTTTTTAAAAGCGGCAAAGCGTGCAATTTGGGCCAGAGTAAAAGCGGGGTCTTCTTCGTCTGCGCTGGAAAGATGGGAGTAAATTCCCACAACGTTCCATAGGGGTTCTGCGATAATTTGTCGGATCAAATCGAAATCCTCTTCCGGAAAAAATCCGACCCGGCCCATGCCCGTGTCGATTTTAATTTGTACGCGGGCGATCATTTTTTTTTGCCGGCACAATTGCCGAAGCGGTTCTAATTGTTGTCTATCGGTAAGAGTAATATCCAAGCCATAATCCAAGAAGGCGGGGAAAAACTCGGGCAAATGTGCTCCGAACACTAAAATAGGAGTGCTAATTCCGGCTTTTCGTAACTCAATACCTTCCTCAAAAAAAGCTACTCCAAGGTAATTGACGCCTTGTGAAATAAGCGTTTTGGCGATTTCGATACTGCCGTGGCCGTAACCATCGGCTTTAACCACGCCCATTACTTTGGCCGGTGCAATCGCTTTTTGAATAAGATGCAAATTGTGGATTAAAAGTTTGTGTAAAATATAAGCCGTTGTGGGTCCCATTTTTATCACCATTCAAATTGATTTGCAATATCTTCAATGGTTTGGCCTTTAAAAATCGTTTTTACGTTGTTACCGGAAACCAGATATTCGCGGACCAAAGGACGCAAGTTATAGTTGGAAGCAAGCGCCTGCCCATAAGCTCCGGCTCCGCCAACGGCAATAAATTCTCCGCGATTCATTTCCGGCAGTTCCCGATCTTTTGCTAAAAAGTCGCCGCTTTCGCATACCGGCCCCACCACATCTACGGTTTGTTTTTTTCGTTCCGTTAAAACAAGCGGTACAATACTATGGTAGGCCCGATACAAACTGGGGCGAATTAAATTGTTCATGGCTGCATCTACAATTACGAAATGTTTTAAAGGCGTTTGCTTCCGATACAAAACGCGACTGACCAAAATACCCGCATTACCCACAATGGACCGCCCCAGTTCCACAACCAATTTTACCTTTAAATCTTTAAGAGCGTGCAAATATTTCGGCAGGACGGTTTTGACAGGTTCTTTTACAGCGCTTTTCCGAAAGTCATCTTCATAATCAATACCAATGCCACCACCTAAATCCAGGGTTTGGATTTCAAGACCTTTTGCACGGATGTGTTCAACAACCCTACGCAAATAGCGGGCGGCCTCCAAAAAAGGGGCATCCTGTAAAATTTGTGAACCGATATGGATGTGCACCCCCATCGGCTTTAGGAGCGTTTCTTTGGAAGCTTCTTCGTATAATTCCAGTGCTTCGCTTAAGGGGATGCCGAACTTGTTCAAATGTTTGCCCGTAGTGATGTAATCGTGCGTATGGGCTTCAATATCCGGATTAATGCGAAAGGCAATGCGCAAGGGTATGTTTAAACGTGCCGTTATCTGTTTTACCAAATGGAATTCTTCGACGGATTCGATATTTAATGAGTGAATGCCGGTGTTAACGGCCAGCTCGATTTCGGTTTCTGTTTTGCCTACGCCGGCAAAAACAATTTTTTCGGGAGCAAATCCGGCTTTAAGAGCAAAAAGCAACTCACCACCCGAAACCACATCCGCGCCGAACCCCGCTTTTTGAACAAGTTTAAGAATGGCCGGATTATAGTTGGCTTTTAAGGCATAACAGGGTAAAAAATTAAGCCCCTCTCCGGCCTTGAGAACCGCTTGAATATTGTCTGAAATTTGTGCCTGTGAGTAAAGGTAATAGGGTGTGGGGGCTTTTTGGCTGAATTCATGTACATTTACTTCTTCGCAATGTAAAACCCCGCTTTTAAAATGAAATGCCCGCATCATCGGTATATCCTTTGTCAACCTTGGTTAGTAATGTTTCTGAATTAACTTAATAAATCCTTGAAATTCAGGCAAAAAAAGATTGCTTTGTTTGTTTGCAATAGGCAGTGCCGTTTGTTATTCCGATTTTGGTATTGGGGGAAATGGCTTAATCCAGTCCGTAGGATTTTATTTTTTCGCGCAGGGTGGTTCTGGAAATTTGCAAAATATCGGCGGCCCGCGACTTATTGCCTTTGGTGCGTGCAAGCACACGCTCGATATGTACCCGTTCGATTTCTTTTAACGAACAATTGCCTAACAATTCCATGTCTTCGGGGATAGCGCTGGAATTATTCAGGTAGGCGGGCAAATTTTTAATGCCAATTTCTCCGCTGTCGCTAAGTAAAACACTTCGTTCGACTAGTTCTTTTAATTGGCTTACATTGCCCGGCCAATAATAATCTTTTAGAATATTCATGGCCATAGGAGAAATTTTATTTATTTTTTTGGCATAAAGAAAGCCGAAATACTGAGCAAAATATTTGGTTAAAAGCTCAATATCACCGCGTCGATCCCGCAGAGGCGGCAAATAGAGTTCGAAACTTTTCAAATGAAAGTATAATTCCGGATTAAACACACCGTTACGCACAAATTTGTCCAGATCAAAACGCGTTTGGGCAATAATGCGCGTTTCTACCTGAATGGGTATTTCGCCACCCATGGGTTTGAAAGTGTGGCCGTCCAAATAAATGAGCAAACGATGTTGAACTTCCAGAGGCATACGTTCGATATTTTTGAGCACTAGCGTACCATTTGCTGCTTGTTCAAGCAAGCCTTTGCGTTTGGGGCCAAATGCCGAGTTTTCTTCTTCTACTCCAAATAAATCGGTTAGCAGTTCATCCGTAGTGGCATATTCGCAATTTTTAATAATAAAAGGACCTTCGGAATGCTCTCTTCCGGTATGGATTAAATAAGAAGCGTAATTTTTTCCCGTGCCGTTTTCACCGCGGATAAGGCATGGGGTTGAAGGCGCTTTACTGATGATTTTTATGAATTCATTAGCGCGGCGAATCGCTTCGTTATCTCCGATTAATCCGTCCTGAATCCATTTTCCCGTTGTGCTCGACAAAGCGGGATTAAATTGATGGTTCTCAATATTTTTACGCGCCTGCCGGACGATTTCGCTTAAACTTTCTTTTGCCGATTTAATGCTAACGATTTGAAAAAGACGATCGCCCAGCATGTTTTTTAACGATTGGGGCAAGGCAACATTGGTAATAATGATAACCTGAAAAAAATATTGATGGGTTGCCTGCTCCCGAAGCCAGAACGGCAGGGCATACCATTCGCTGTCAATATCAATAATGAACAAATCGTAATAGGTATTTTGGATGGATTTGCGCACCGCTTCCAAATGATCGAATAAATCAAGGCGAAACTCATTATTGTGAGCCGATTTGAGAAACGAATGGAATTCAACCAATCTATCGGATATGAATGCTATTTTGTGTTGCATCCTGTTCTTTCTGTTAAAAGCCGACAAGCATGATGTACTATCGGCAAGTTTAAAAATTATTTTAGTGTAAATAATTTTGTACGCAAAACCCTCCTGCTTAAAATGTCGAACGTTTACGATATTTAAAAACCGTAACAGAAGAACACGAACTAAAAAGTAAACAGGGGCGGATACGCGTACTTTTAATGGATTCACGGCCTCCATCACAAATAATTTTTGAATTTTTTATAATTTTAGCCGATAAAAAATACGCCGGGGTAAAACGCTTTTCCGGCAAACGATGGTGGTGAACTAAAAAAGGAGTTTTAGAAATGAGATTACCTATCCGTATTTTCTTTTTAATGTTGGCATTAGCCGGGGCCCTTTGGGCTAAGACAGCGGTTATCAGCCATGCTCCGCAAAGTGTGGCTGTTGTACCATCCAATGATGGTGCCAATGTAATTTGGAATTTTCGACTGCCGGACACGGTTTTTTCGTACAACGATAGCTATCCCAGCGGTGTTTGGGCCCCTCATTTAAAACAGGCATTAGGTGTTATTCTCGATTTAAGTGCCTACCCCGGTGCGACGCTGGAAGAAATTGACTTTGCCCATTGGGGACGCGAAAAAATTCATGGCCCTTATTATTATAACATTTTATTTTTCGATATGGATAGTTCTGTGCTATTTTACCGCATCGATAGTGTAGAAGCACACGATGCATACGATGTACCCCGTTTTGAAGTGGGTGTGCCTTTGGGTTCGATACCCGTGCGCGATCATGTGGGAATTTTTATCGAGGGGTTATCCACTTTTGACGGCACAAATGCCTTCCCCGCACTGATGTCCGATACCAGTGCGTATGTGCCAGGGGTGAGTTATTATTTGTTTGATGTTAATGATCCATGGTACGAGAAAGATCCCCAGTACACTAATTTTTATGAATTACGCGACGTAACACAAAGTGCTACGAATTTGATTTTAGACGTATGGGTCAATTTTAACGGAAACAAAGTGTTGGTTTCCGGCGATCGTTCCCGTTTTAATGTGGCATCTAATCCGCAAAAACCGGAAAATATCTACTTGGGACGTGTTGCAAAGGATCTTTCCGATCGGGTAAGCAAACCCGCATCGCAGGATATCTTGGACGGCTTTTACATTTATCGGCAAGGCCCGGGCGACGATTCGCTCGAGATAATCGGTCAAGCGCAACCGGCAGATCGTTCGTTTACCGACAATAGTGCGCTTGCCGAAAGCGAATACACGTACGCGGTTGCCGCTTTTAATGCCATTTCGGTTTCACGCTTGGTCGAGCGAACCTACTTCCAACCGCCTGTGCTAACCATTGCCCAGGCAAAAGCGGATGATAATGGCGATTTTATTCCCGATCGTTTGGATAAAGAGGTGGCACTAAGAGGAACCATTATCTCGCCCGATTTTAGTTCCAACTGCCAATATTTTATTTCCGACGGTACGGCCGGCATTCAACTTTTTAGCTCGAATTTTCATGCCGATCTTGCCGTGGGCGATAGTATTTTTGTTTCCGGTAAGCTTACCCAGTTCAAGGGATTAACAGAGTTAAAGATCGATACGCTTGCCCGTATTCAGCTATTAGGCAAACATGCGATTGACACGTTAATGGTTTCTCTGAGTGATATCGGCGAAGCTTTGGAGGGGCGTCTGGTGGTGATTGACAATGTGGAAATTACCAATCCGTCCGATTGGCCGGCAGAGGGCCAAAACGGTTACAAAGTAAATGTAACAGATGGCCAAACCACGGTTAAATTGTATATCGACAAAGATACCGATTTGGATGGCTGGACGCCCCCAAGCGGGAAGTTTCGTTTGGTTGCCATTGTTGATCAATACACATCCGATTCACCCGCAAATAACGGCTATGAGCTGCGTCCGCGTTCGCAAACGGATTTTATTACAGCTACGGCTATTGACCATGAGCGTTCGGCAACGCCCTTGCGTTTTGTTTTAAAGCCCTGCTATCCCAATCCTTTTAATCCGCGAACAACCATTGAATATCACCTTGCCAAACAGGCTCCTGTTCAATTGCAAGTTTTCGATTCCGCCGGGCGATTGGTTCGGGAATTCCAAAATGGGGTGCAGAATGCCGGTATTTATAAATATCGTTTTAACGGTGCAAATTTGTCGAGCGGAATTTATTTGGTTCGTCTGAAGGCCGGGCGATTTGTACAAACCCAAAAGATCGTTTTATTAAAGTAGGTGGTGATGTTTATTTAAAATGCAAAAAAGCCTTCCTTTTTCAGGAAGGCTTTTTGTTTTCGTTTTTTAACCATCTTCCTTTTCGATTCCAGCCGAAGGGGGCACCTTGAATAAAATGGCCTTTACCGCCTCGGCCTGAGGTCCGCAAAGTTTTGTTGTGCAGCATTTGCCAACTAAAGGTTTGTTTGAGATGTGACTTGGTCCAATCGAAGGTAAACGGATTGGCATTTTTGAGATAGTCTGAATTAAACGGAATGATGCGACGCATACGTAACCCCCTATTCTATGATTTGATTTCATCCTGTTTAACGCATAAAAACCACATAGGCTCCCGAAATTTTCGATTTTGATATTTATCACATACTTTTCTCGATAAAATTCTGTATTTTGCGCCTGTAATTTAAATGTAACATGCCCAAAATATTTCAAAATGGAATCTCAGGGATCTTTTATGGAAAGAAGGGGATTGCCGCGAATGGCAATTGAAGATGCTACGGTACGTTTTAGACATTTGGCCGCTTCGATGTTTTGGTCCAGAATGTCGCCGCATTTTCAATTGCACAATCTATCGAAAAGCGGGCTTGCTTTTTCCACCAAGTTCCCGGTGAAGCTCGGGGATAAACTCTTGTTGAAAATTTGTTTTGCCAATGGCGAATGTGTTCCGTTAAAAGGAATTGTCAAATGGATAAAAGAGCATCCCGATTTAAAAGTTTTTAATGTGGGGGTGCAATTTTTACCTTTTGGCTCCCACAAAGAATACAATGACCTTGCCTCGCTTGATTTTTTGCGCAAACTTTTGCCTAATGGCAGTCGTTTTGCGGATGATGCCGCAGCCGAACAACAAAATTAAAATGTAAAACCTACCTTTTCGCCTGCTATTTGTGTAACATGTTTTTTTTGTCTAAATTTCCGATTATTTCGGATTTGAGCCAAAGGAATGCTGCATGAAGTTGTTAAAAATGCCTTTGCACTGGCAAATTTTTATCGGCTTGGTTTCCGGTGTACTGTTGGCGGTTCTGGCCCGTCTGTTCCATTTCGAATCGATTGTGACGCAACAAGTTTCCATTTTGGGCACTGTATTTATCCGTGCCTTAAAAATGATTATCGTACCGTTAATCGTTTCTTCGATTATTTCGGGCGTTACCGGATTGGGCGATGCCGAAAACTTTGGCCGTTTAGCCGTAAAAACGTTAACCTATTACATTATGACCAGTATTTTTGCCATTTTAACGGGATTGGTTTTGGTCAATTTAATTGCCCCTGGCGTGGGTGCGCATTTTGGTTTTCATCAGGTACCACACAATATCGATACCAGCGCAGCTACCTTTAAAGATACGTTATTGCGAATCATTCCTACCAATCCCCTGGCCTCAATGGTAAAAGGGGATATTTTGCCTACGATTTTTTTCTCTTTGCTTTTTGGCTTTTTTATTACCCGCGCGCAGGAACCCTATCGGCGGCAACTAACCGATCTTTTTGAAGGTATCTTTCAGGTAATGATGAAACTTACGCATTTTATCATTCGGTTTGCTCCTGTCGGGGTTTTTGCATTAATCGCCAAAATTATCGCCCAAACCGGATTGGAAGCATTTATTCCTTTGTTTAAATATATGGTTACCGTTATTCTGGGATTGATTATTCATGCTACCATTACCCTGCCTTTGATTATTTATTTGTTGGCCGGTGTTTCGCCTTTAAAACATTTTAAAGCAATGTCCGCAGCGCTTATGACGGCCTTTTCGACCTCTTCTTCTTCGGCTACCTTGCCGCTGACTATCGAAAATGCGGAGCATAACGCCGGGGTTTCCAATAAAATCAGTAGTTTTGTTTTGCCGCTCGGTGCTACGATTAATATGGACGGTACGGCCCTTTACGAATGTGTCGCCGCTATGTTTATTGCACAGGTTTACGGGATCGATTTAAGCTTCGGTCAGCAAATTATTGTTGTAATTACAGCGCTTTTGGCTAGTATTGGCGCCGCCGGTATTCCCATGGCCGGATTGGTTATGATAACCATCATTCTTCGAGCGGTGGGCTTGCCATTGGAAGGAATCGGTTTGATTTTGGCCGTCGACCGAATTTTGGATATGTTGCGCACCTCGGTGAATGTTTGGAGCGATAGCTGCGGAACCGTTTTGATCGCCAAAAGCGAGGGAGAAAATGGGTTAAAAGTGCTGGCAAAGGAATGATTAGAATGTCGCTACGGAACCGCTAAATGTCCGCAAACCGATTCATCGGTTTTTTCCCCCACTATTTCAGCGTAATACCAAGGCTCGCCCGAATGGACGAATTGGTCGTCAGTTTTTTCGCAAAGTTTAAAAGATCGAGACGGTTTTAACCGTCTGAGGGTTTTGGCATAATCTTTGAACATCGATTTACAATCGATTACAACCAAAACCAAACGAAAGGAAACGATCATGAGACGAAACATCGTTTTTGCCCTATTTTTAACGTTTTTTGCCGGCCAATTGCTTCTTGCCCAAAATATGCGCCCGGGAGGCATGATGGGACCCCGCAAGTTAACAGTGGATCAGCGGCTTAAAAACTTGGACGACGCTGTCGGATTAACAGCCGAACAAAAAAAAGAAATACGAAAAATTTTTCAGAATGCCGATAATCGAATGAAAAAAATTTACGAAGAAAACAAAGGAAATCGTCAGGCGATGCGAGCTGCCGCTCTGGATCAACGAGAACAAACAAGCAGACAAATCATGAATCTTTTATCCGATACGCAAAAAGAAAAATACAAAAAATATTTAAAAACCTCTCCCGTTCAACGTAATACCCAGGATCGACCATTCGGGGGAAGAGGCAGACGAGGCGGAATGCAATTCTAAACTTTAAAATCGGGTAAGTCCCTGTTTGAACCTATGCGAGTTCAAACAGGGATTTTTATATGCCGTTTGCCAACCATTTGGTAAGAATTTTGTCTAACTGATCGGCAAAATTTTTGATGGAACTTTGACTTATCGCTTTAGGCCCACCCGTTTTAATACCACTAGCGCGAAGCGTCTCCATAAAATTTCGCATACTTAAACGTGCCCGAATTGTATCGTCTGAAAAAAGATTACCATTCGGGTTCAAAGCAAGACATCCTTTTTGAATAACATTAGCCGCTAATGGGATATCTGCTGTGATAACCAAATCTTCTGGAATCGCCAGTTCGGTAATTTTAAGATCAGCCGCATCCGAACCGGCAGACACCAATAAAAAAAGAATGTTGTCATCCTTAGGAACCCGCAGCGGTCGATTGGCAACCAAAGTTAATGCGAATCCGGTGCGCTTGGCGGCTTTAAATAAAATATTTCGAATAGCCACGGGGCAAGAATCAGCATCGACCCAAATGTGCATACAGATCTTCTTTTTGCATAATCATGTGTAACCATATCAGTTGCGTGAAAGTGTGTTTTTGGCTCCCCAAAAACAAGCTAATTGTCTTAAAGGCCACTTGAATTTTTGGCTAATATTTAAAAAAAAGAGATATTCATAAAAAAAAGCCTGCATTTTAATGCAGGCCTTTACAACGTGGCGCCTCCCAGAATCGAACTGGGGACACACGGATTTTCAGTCCGTTGCTCTACCGACTGAGCTAAAGCGCCAACCGTTTATTTTTAAAGATTGCAAATTTATATATTCCGTAAGTGCAATGCAAATTTATTTACCCTTTAAAAGAAATTAAGTTTCAATCCTTTTTTTCGTAAACGATTGGTTAATGAATCTACCGAAAGTAACGTTTTATTAAGGTTTCGATACAGCGTCGAATCGTAAATTAACTTACCCAGCGTTCCTTGTTGTTTTTCGATTTTTTGCAAAATAGTTTTTAAGGAGAGCGAAATGGAATCGGCCTGATGCGTAATGCGTGCCACATCGCTTAAAGAATGTTTAAGCGGTTTGCGATTTTCATTTACCAGAGCGTTAATCTGTTCTACAGATCGGTTGAGATTGCTTAGGGTTTTGTTTAAGCTGTCCGGCAACGTTTTAAAAGCATCGGAAGTCTGGTTAAGATTTTGCAAAATCGAATTCAAATTGCGCTCGATGTCTCCTTTACGCAAGATATGGTTCAACATTGCGGTTGTGGAATCCAAGCGAAATGTAAGCCCAGAAATATCACGCGCCAATTTATCCATCGTCATGCCCACATCCACAATGCGTCCACCATATTTACCCTGAAAAGGTTGTTTCGCCATATTGATTTTTTTATTCGACTTCCCGGGAAAAATTTCAATTTCCATACCGGCTAAAAGTTCTGCGCTAATGATGGTAAAAGTGGCATCTTCATAAAGCGGAACATCATCGCTCAATTCAGCCGTTACAACCACCTTACGTCCTTTCCAGTCGATGCTCAGCACTTTTCCTTCCTTAACCCCATTTACCGTAACCGGGTCGCCTGGCACTATTCCGCCAACTTTATCAAATTGGATTTGTATTTTATATTTATTTGTTTTTAAACGGAAGCCTTTGCCCCAAATAATACCGTAAACCAAAATAAAGGTGGCAATGATTACCGTTAATCCTACTTTAAATTCCGTACTAAAAACTTTTTTGTTCATAGCTGTCCAAAAATTATTGTTTGTCAAGCAAACGCTTTAACGGAACCGGTTTTGCCGTTGGCACGTCCTGACAGAAAAAATCGAGCCCTTTTGCCATAAGCCGCTTAAAACATTGTATTTCTCCATCGTCCAAAAACAGATACGGCAAAAGCTCTTTACGTCCGTCTTTAAAGTGGATGCCCCCGACGTTTATTCGCGGGAATTTTTCATTGTTTTGTACAAGTTTTTCCAGCGTAAACGGAGAATCAACAAGAATGATAGTTTTGCCCCAATTATTGTTTTGATTTTTCAGTTCTTTAAGTAAATCCGTAGCCTTAATTACAAAAGCCTGCAAATGATTAGGTACAATAGAAAGATACAACTCTTTTTCCCATTCATTGGCCGCAACCGAATCGTCACACAAAACAATCGTGTTCGAATTTAAGTGCTGTGCCCAGCCAATTACCACCTGCCCGTGAATCAGCCGGTCATCAATACGGAATAATTGAATTTCCATGGCTACCTCTTAACGCAATACAATTCCTTTTTTCGCATCGGCTACAATTTTTTCCAGCAAGGCCTCCCACTCCAGACGCGGCGCATTGATTAAATAAGAAACAAGCATCGGTACATTGGCACCGCTAACCACAGCAGTTTTATCGGAATGCTCGTGCTTAAGCTTATTGCCGATTATCCAGCAATTACTACCCATCAAATCAACAAAAATCAAAATCCGTTGAGGCTTTTGGGTAGCAATTTCATTATTTATTTTTCGGATGATTTCTTCCGATGATAATACCTGTGTCGAAAAACAATGCAGTTTAACCTGCGAAGAAACCAGTTTTTCACTAACTTTGCTTAAACTACAAGCCAAATCGCCATGGGTAATAACAACACCGAGAATAACTTCGCTCATTCTTTGTCTTTCTTCAAATAATCATGATCCTGATACAAAGGCACCTCGTCTTTACTCATCATGTATTCCTTAAGGCGCTTGTTGAATTCTTTGGCGGCATGATAGCCGTAAGTTTTAAGTAAATGGTTCAAAGCAATGGTCTCGGCAATAACGGTGATGTTTTTACCAGGATGAATGGGCAGCATAATTTGCGGAATTTCCACTCCTAAAATTTCGGTGGTTTTATCTTCCAAACCGGTTCGATCGTATTCTTTGGCATTGTCCCAATCAACCAGATGCACTTCCACTTCAACACGTTTTTGCATGCGAATTCCACGAATACCAAAGATCCTGCGGACATCAATTAAACCTACACCGCGAATTTCCAAAACATGCTGGGCAATTTCGCGCCCTTTGCCAATAAGAACTTTTTCCGCTTGCTTGGTAACAATAACCAAATCATCGGCAACAAGGCGATGCCCGCGCTCTACCAAGTCCAACGAAATTTCGCTTTTACCGATGCCACTGCGTCCGGTAAATAACATTCCGATGCCGTAAACATCAACAAGCGAGCCGTGCATGGAAGTTCTGGGAGCAAATTTTTCTTCCAAATATTCGCTTAAAAGATGGACCGCACGTGTTGTGCTCAACGGCGTCCTTAAAATGGAAATATAACGACGTGTAGCGGCCTGAATAAGGTATTCCGGTACTTCGTTATTGTTGGTTACCACAATTGCGGGAATCTCAAATTCGATAAACCGGTCGATGGAACGAGTTAATTGACGCGGAGGCAAACTGAATAGATATTTTATTTCGGTATTGCCTAAAATTTGCAAACGATCCGAAGTAAATAATTCCACAAAACCGGATAACGCTAATCCTGGCCGGTGCATCTCGCTGGTAACGATTTTACGGTTTAAACCGTTTTCGGAGCAAAGCAACTGTAACTTTAAACGCTCCTGATTTTCTCTCAGCAATGTTCGGACGGTAATAAATTCTTCCATAGTATCGTTAAGTTATAAAACTAACATTGTACGTGCAAAAAAAAGAGGCGTCCTCCGTAAAGAACGCCTCCTCGTATAAAAGTTACGTTTATTGTTCCACCATTTCCGTAATTTTGCGTTTATCGTGTTCCCGTGTTTTTTCCTTTATCTTAGTGATTTGTCGCTCCACATTGTCTATACCTAAATCAATGGATTTAAAAATGTCGTCGGTACGCTCTTTAACAATAAAATGTTTTTTCCGAAGTTGAACTTTGAATTCCACAACCTGATTCAGTTTTTCGTAAGAGAAAATGGCGTCTATATTCATAATCTGATCCGCAAAACGATCAAGGCGTTTCAATTTGTCGGCCAGATAGCTTTTTAACCGTTCCGGTGCTTTGTAACCACGTGTGGTGATTGAGATGTTCATCACGACCTCCTTCGGTTTTTTGATGATTTTCCTGAGGCCCGAGGGTGGGCCTGGTTATATATATCTTTCAAATGTTCAATAGATAAATGCGTGTAAACTTGGGTTGTGGAAAGATTTTCATGCCCTAATAAATCTTTAACAACACGAATGTCTGCACCGGCATTCAAGAGATGCGTAGCATAGGTATGACGTAATATGTGCGGACTTTGTTTTTGAATTTGACTCACCTGGGATAAATACTTTTTTACAATTCGTTGAACGGCCATTGGATACATCTTTTTTCCCGTCTTAAGCACAAACACATTATCGACTGTTTTTTCTGCATATTGAGGTCGAATAGTTAAGTACCTTTCTAAGATTATCTGTGCACTACCGCCAAATGGAATTATGCGCTCTTTGTTGCCTTTTCCCGTAACTCGAATTAGCCGTTCGTTTAAATCCACTTGTTGAATCTTTAAATTAATTAACTCAGACAATCGCATTCCGGTTCCGTAAAACAATTCTAAAATGGCCAAATCACGCAAGCCTTCAAACGTTTTGTAATTAGGCAAACGCAATAAGCTTTGCATTTCTTCCGTGGTTAAATATTCGGGGAGCTTCTTTTCAAAATGTGGCATTTTTACGGTTGCCGCCGGATTCTTTTCTATAACATCTTTTTTTAACAAAAAGCGAAAAAACGATTTTAGGGTTGCCAATTTTCGGGCAATGGAACGGCGCGAAATATTTTGTTCCTGCAAACGGATTAGGAAATAGCGTAAAATTTTTTTATCGATAACCTTCCAGAATATACGCGCCTTTCCAAAGTGATCCTCCAAAAATTCGACAAACTGACGCAAATCCGTTTCATAGGAATGAATCGTATTTTTGGAATAACGCCGTTCCAGATAAAGATATTTCAAAAATTCTTTAACTTCTTTTTCCATCAGGTAAAGCCTGAAATTCCCAAGATTTTAAGGTGAAAAAATTTTTCAAAAGTGCGTTCGGGCGTTTGCTGACGGTTTGGTTAAAATGTAAGCCCCTGCAACAAGTATGTGGATATTTGCAAAATTTAAACATAAAAACAATGTGTTCACGGAATGCAGCATAAAAAGTTAATAACGAGTATATTGGCAGAAAGGCTAATTGGCGTTTACACTGCATATTTGCCATTTGGCTTTTCCCTTGATTTTTGAGAGAACAAATACAAAAGCTGTGTTTGGGTACAATCTGCTGATCTGTTCGCCGAAGAGACGATTTTTTAATCGGCCGGTTCTTCATATTTGCAATTCGGACAACGGTAAATATGCCCTTTGCTTTTTAGATTTTTTTCGACCATATAAGAATTTCCGCATTTAGGACATGTTTTGTCAACAGGTTTATCCCAAGACATAAAATCACATTTGGGATAATTGGAGCATCCGTAAAAAATGCGACCGCGCTTGGTGCGCCGTTCCACAATATGGCCATCGCAGCCTTCGCGCGGGCAAGGTACCCCCGTAGAAAGCGGTTTGGTATTTTTACATTTGGGATAATTGGAACAGGCCAAAAACAAACCGTATCGTCCGCGTTTAATAACCATCGGGGCGCCGCACAATTCGCAAACTTCTCCGGTTTCTTGTGGCGGCTCTTCCTCCTCTTTGTGCAATGGTTTGGTGTTTTTACAGTCCGGATAACCGCTACAGGCCAAAAATTTTCCGTTTCTGCCCCAACGCACCACCATGGGCCGACCGCACTTTTCGCAAATTTCTTCGGTCTCTTCAATAATCAGAGATTTTAATGTGTCTTTTTGTTTTTTGACCTTTTCCAAATCCTGCGCAAAGGGTTCGTAGAATTCTTGCATTACCTTTTCATAGGCAGCGCCGTTGTGAGCTATTTCATCCAGTTTTTCTTCCATTTTGGCCGTAAAAGAAACATTAAACAAATCTGGAAAGCCTCGAATCAAAATCTTATTAACAGCCTCGCCCAATTCGGTGGCAAAAAGTTTTTGCTCTTTGCGTTCCACATATTGCCTCTGCAAAATAGTGCTTACAATTTGGGCATAAGTGCTTGGCCGTCCAATACCCAAACGATCCAGCTCCTTTACCAGTGTGCTTTCCGTGTAACGGGCCGGTGGTTTGGTAAAGTTTTGTTCTGGTGTAAGTTGCAAAAGCTCACAGGATAGCCCTTCCTGCAAATTTAACGGAATAGTGGATTTACCACCGTTTTCCTTTGCTTCGTTCTCTTCCTTGTAAACGCTCATGAATCCAGGGAATTTCATTATTTCGCCCTCGGCAGAAAACAGATATTTGCTACCGGAAATTTCTACTGTGGTCTTTTCAAAAATCGCCGGATTCATCTGACAGGCCACAAATCGTTTCCAAATTAAATCGTATAAACGATATTGCTCTGCGCTTAACATTTCTTTCAGTGCTTCAGGAGTAAATTCGGGCGAAATATATGTGGGTCGAATGGCCTCGTGCGCATCCTGAGCCATTTTTTTGGTCTTGTAATATTTTGCTTTGGTAGGTAAATACTCGGGTCCGATGGCACTTTGAATGTAAGAGCGCACCGCATCCAATGCCACGTTACTGATGCGGGTAGAATCGGTACGCATGTAAGTGATTAAACCCACGCTGCCTTGGCCGGGAAGCTCAACTCCTTCGTAAAGAGATTGGGCAATTTGCATTACCCTGCGGGTGGACATCCGCAATTGACGAGAGGCGACCTGTTGCAAAGTACTGGTGGTAAAAGGTGGCGGTGCCTGACGTTTTACTTCTTTCCTTTGCACCCTACTAATTTTAAAGTGTTGGTTTCGAATGGCTTCAAGGTGCTTGTGGGCCTCCTCCCGATTGGAAATTTTAACCTTTTTACCGTCAAATTTGGTTAATTTTACCCGAAACGGGTCAAATCCCTGCGGCCGAGCCTGGGCAAAAATAGTCCAAAACTCTTCCGGAACAAAACGACGAATTTCTTCTTCCCGTTCGCAAATAAGGCGCAAAGCAACCGATTGCACACGGCCCGCGCTAAGGCCACGGTAAATAATTTGCCACAAGAGCGGACTGATTTTGTAACCCACTATGCGATCCAGAACCCGACGCGCCTGCTGCGAATACACGCGGCGCATGTCGATATTACGCGGATGTTTCATGGCTTCATCAACGGCATTTTTGGTGATTTCGTTAAATTCAACCCGAAAAACCGCTTGGTCTTCTTTATCTAAAATAGTCGAGATGTGGTAGGCAATAGCTTCCCCTTCGCGATCCGGGTCGGTTGCCAGATAAATTTTTTCCGCTTCGGCGGCCTTTGCCTTTAATTCGCGGATAATCTTTTCTTTGCCGCGTATTTTTACATATTGAGGTTTGAACCCTTCTTCGATACTAACACCCAATTTGGTCTTCGGTAAGTCGATAATGTGGCCAACACTGGCAGCTACATCATAGTCGGAGCCCAAATATTTATTGATAGTCTTTGCTTTTGCGGGAGATTCGACGATTACTAATGATTTTTTTGCCATAACAATATACTTAAGCCTCTCTTATCTTAAATAAATAATAATGGAAAGTATCGCGGAATGCAACTTAAAATTCCACTTTATTGAATTGAATTGGAGCCAAACGGATAATAAAAACCGTCCCAGTTTCCCTGATTATTAAAGTCGCTTCCGAAAATTACGGAACCCGCGATGGATTTAATGTCATCTATGGTAATGGCGGATGTGCCAAGCGTTAACGCCTTTTCAATAACCAATTCAAACTCGTAGTCATCCAATAAGCCCAACTGGCGTAATTGCAGCAAATACCCATGTGCCTCCGGCTGAATAACCATTTTTTCCACTTCGTGCAGCACGCGGCTGGAACGCGATGAGTATTCCAGAGCTTCGTCTTGAGCGTGTCTGTTTTCCTGGAAATGGTTAAACACCCACGAAAAGGCAAAATTGATTTCATTCTCCGTATATCCGCGGGAAGCCAGTTTTTTGGAAATATTACTGTAATTACCTTTTACTTGCGAACGTTTAAGCTCTTGTAAAAGATAAACGATAATTTCTATCAAGCGTTCTTGTAACATATTTGTTTCTCTTTAATAGCTTTTCTCTTTAAGCAAAATCTAAACTTCGAATTTGCTTTTTAAGTTCCGCTAAAATGTTACCTCCGTTTCGGATTATAAGTTGTGCTCCGGGTCATTTCCGGAAGGCCGAACGTCACTGATAATCAGTTGAATTTTGGTTGAGCCGCGCCAGTTGTTAATGCTCATGCGAAAAGCGATATCCACTTGCTGGCCGAAATTTAAGTCGTCTTTGTATTCTCCTGCATTCCACCAAATACACTCGTAAGATTGGTTTCCTTTTTGAACGATTAGTTTTAGATGCTTGCCATTGCTTAAAGGGTACATTTCGCGCAGGGTCACCTGCTGAAAAGCAAACAGCGGTTCGGGATTTCCCTCGCCAAATGGTCCCAATTCGGCAATGGCCTGAGCCATATTCAAATGCACCTGATCGATATCCACAAATGAATCGATGGTAATTTCGGGAATTAAATCTTCATCCGTTAAAATTTGATTGGCATATTGCACAAACCGTTCGCGAAATTCCGGAAATTTGTCTTCCTCAATAGTAAGACCCGCGGCTTTTTGGTGCCCACCGTAATTTAAAAAATATTCGCTAAATTTGGTTAGTGCATTGGTAATATGAAAACGATCGATGCTCCGTGCCGAACCGACCAAGTGGCCGTCTTCGTCTTTGGTAAAAGCCAAAACAGGGCGCCAGTAACGTTCTTTTAATTTTCCCGAAATTAACCCGATTAATCCTGCATGCCAATCGTCATTTTCAACGATGATTACTTTTTCCAATTCGTTTTCGTTCTCGGGCAAAGAAGAAAGGGCCTCATCCAAGTAGTTTTGCTGAAGTAATTGACGTTTGTGGTTCAGTTTGTCCAAATAGGAAGCCAAATACTGGGCCCGTTCTTTTGATTCAGAGATCAGCAGTTTTACGGAGGTGTCGGCTTCTTCGATTCTTCCGGAAGCATTTAGGCGCGGGGCCAAAAAATATCCTACCGAAATGGGTGTGATGGGTTTACCGTTTAATCCGGCAACTTTTTTTAATTCGATAAGCCCCGGTTTTTTAGTACGAGTTAAAACTTTTAAACCGAATTTAACCAGAGCGTAATTCTCATCGCGCAAAGGCATAACGTCGGCAATGGTGCCAATTGTAATCAGGTCTAATTGATCCAATAAAAACTGTTTGTAATCGTTTTCGGGCATTAATCGTTGTCCGAGTGCCCAGACCAATTTGTAAGCCACCACGGCTCCGCAAATAGACTTAAAAGGGTATTGGGAATCTTTACGATTCGGATTAATAATAGCTGTGGCCGGCGGCATGGGGCCTTCCGGCAAATGATGGTCGGTAATAATAACTTCGAGGCCCAGGGATGAAGCGTATCGGATAGCTTCGAAGGAAGTGATACCGTTATCGACCGTGATGACCAAATCGGCGCCCATGGCTTTAATTTGGTCAATAGTCGAAGCACGCAGCCCGTAACCGTCTTTTTGGCGATGCGGCAAAAGATAATCGACGGGATAGTCGATTTGGCGAAAAAAATAAAGCATAAGGGCCGTCGAGGTAATGCCATCCACGTCGTAATCGCCGAAAATGACGATTTTTTCCCGCCTTTCCAGCGCTTGTAAAATACGTTGCACTCCTTTTTCCATATCGGGTAAAAGATAGGGGTCGTGCATGCGTTCCGACAAACGAAACGTTTCCAAATGGGAAGGCGGCAGTTTTCGGTTCTCAAGAACCACTTCTATTAATGAACGTGATGTATCACTATTTAATATTTTCCAGCTCGTACGAGGTAACCTCAAGTATTTAACTCCTTTTCACAATTTTAAGAATCTGTCTTGGCAATTATACATAATAATAAAACAGGAAGCAAAGGCTCTCAAGGCGAATACAATTTAATATCCACTTTTGATTTTATGGAATCCAGAAAAGGAGAAGATTTGCGTCGCCGACCAAAGCGATTGCGTACCAATGTAAAAATTACTTCGCTTTTACTACGTGTTATGCCCACATATAACAATCGTTTTTGTTCGTCCATTTTTTTTGCCAGCGGGCGGTCGTCTTGCTCGTCTTGACGATAGGTGAAAACGCTGGGAATATTTTCATCTTCCAATCCGCTGATAATCACCTTTTCGAATTCAAGTCCTTTTGCGGCATAAAGCGTAAGCAACGAAACCGCATCCACAGGCTCCAAATTGTCCTGCGTATTGATCAAAGCGATAAAAGCCAAAAACTCGCTAATAGCCTCGTCGATGGGTAGTTTCCGGTAATTGTTAGCCATACGCAAAACGCGGTTGTAAAATTCCCGATCCGAGTCGTAATATTCAATTTTTACGTTTTGTCCTGCGGTGACTTTTCTTAACCGGCTATCGAGTTCGTCCTTTTTTTGCGGAAAGGTGTTGACAAACGGTTTATAAATTCGGGAATACGGGGAAAGTAATTTATGAATGCCTGCCTGAAATAACAATCGATCTTCTCGTTCTTCCAGTGTGTTTTCGAGCGTATTCCCTAAAGCCACGAATTCGGCCAAATCTTCACCGGAAGTTAAGATTTCGCGTTGCCGCACCTCAGCAAGCAAACGTTGAAAAATTTTGTGTAAAACAATTACATCATCCAGAGCTCGGTGCCGCGTACCGGCATTTAAGCGGTAGCGGTAGGCCAAAGCATCGATGGAATTTTGTTCGTTGGGGAACAGATTTCGGGCCAGAATAAGGGAATCGTAGCGCACGTTTTTTAAACGTGGCAACCCCAGCTCTTTGACATAGCGGTCTAAAAATTTAAAATCAAAAGCATAACCGTTATGGGCGATTAATAGGTCGTTGCCTACAAAATCGAAAAATTGAGGCAAAATTTCCGCCGGAGAAGGTTTGTCCTTTATATCGGCCTCACTTATGTGGTGAACGGCTTGTGCCCCGGGTTTGATGGTGATTCCCGGATTTACCAGTGTATTAAAGCGTTCTTCAATTTGGCCGTTCCGTACCCGTACTGCGGCAATTTCCACGATTCCATCGCTTGCAGGATCGCGCCCGGTGGTTTCCAGATCAAAAACCACATAGTTGCGGAAAATAGGCTCCCCTATCGGTTGAATTTGTACTTGCAGCCAGCGAAACAATGCGCTAAGGCTACCTTGGCGGCCTTTTTCCGTAAATTTGTACAAGGGAACATCGTATTCGGAGATCGGTTCTTCTTTGCAAGGTTTTAACAGCAGTACCAGGTCGTTTTGTTTAACATGCATCACCCGTTCTTCGGTAAGGGCTTCCGTTTTGCTGTTAAAAACGTTTTTTAGTAAAGTACGGGCAATAAAATTAAGTTGTTCGTCTGGATGATAAAGCCAGATGGTGCGTTTGCCGCTGTTCAGATGCGCTTCTCGCCTAAACGTTAAGGGGGCCAGCAAGCGAAAATGCGTTTTTAAAAATGAAGATTGCAGGCTTTTCATGCCGTTTAAAATTTCTTGAATAAGCCGGTCGAAGGTAAAAAATGTTTTTAAGTTAATTAAATTTGCAATTTGCCCGATAAAACTTTGCAATTGACTCGAAATTTTGGGCCCGCTTAAATTTTCCGATGCAAAACGGTTAAGTGCTTTACGTAGCCCCATCCCCTTGATTGCCCCCCATTGCAAAATTTTTTTGCTTAGATGCTCGCCAATTTCCAGCCGCATTAGTTGTTCTAACACCATCGAATCAGAAGGATCACGAATCAGTTTTAAATAGAGCAGCAAGCGTTTCATTAAAGGGTGATCGGTTAAATTTTTACCCTGAGCCATTTGGAAAGGGATGCGCTCTTTCAAAAGGAAATTTGCCAGTTGTTCACCGATTCGGTGAAAGGGATAGAGTACGGCTATTTCGTTATAATCGATATTTTCTTCTTCGCGCCAATATTTTATTTTGTTGATAATAAAATTGATTTCCTGGCCTTCCTGGTCAAAAAAAACGGCGCTTAAATGGGCGTCTTTTTCGTTTACGCTTTGGATGGCTTTTTCCGGCTCAATGCGGTCTGTTTCCTGCAAAATGAGCTGCCCGGCGTCGATAATGGATTGTCCCGAACGATAATTTTCTTTGAGTAACAACGGTTTTTCAATACGGAAATCGGCGATGAAATTACGGATATTTTCGGGATTGGCACCACGCCAGGCATAAATGGATTGATCATCGTCGGCCACTACGAAAATGTTTTTGTGCTTTGCCGCCAGTTTGCGTACAATTTGGTATTGAATGCGGTCGGTGTCTTGAAATTCGTCAACTAAAATGGCCTGGTACAAAAAACGATATTGCTCCAACACATCCGGATGAGATTCGAACAAACGCAGGGTAAAAGTGAGCACCTGATCAAAATCGATTAAACGATGTTGCTGCAAATGCCGGTTGTATTCTTGAAAAACAGAAGCAGAAAATCCTGGCATGGGTTTGTCTTTTAAGCGATAGTTGGAAAAAGCCAGCAAAATACCTTTTACTTTTCTGGGAGCATCGGGAATGTTGCGGCGTTTTAAGATTTCCAAAACCAAATTGCTTTGGTACTCTTCGTCGCAAACCGTAAAAAAAGGATCGAGGTTTGCCAGCTCATGGTTTTTGCGTAAAACGGTCAAACAAAACGAATGAAAGGTGCCGCAAAAAATTCGTTCCGCGCGATCATTTAAAATCTCAAACAAACGGATTTTTAATTCGTTGGCCGCTTTATTGCTAAAAGTTAAGGCCAAAATTTTTTCCGCAGGGATTTGATATTTTTCGATAAAATAGACAATACGTGCAATAATGGTACGGGTTTTACCAGTTCCCGGTCCGGCTATCAGTAAAATAGGTTCGCGAGGTTTTTCTACAGCTTGTTTTTGATTTGCGTTTAGTGTCTCTAAATATTTGTCAATATTCATGTGGGTACTTTATTTTGTGTAACTACGAATGTTGGGTTTACATTTAAAATTTTTTACTACCATAGTTTTTTAGTAATGAGGTAAATAAAACGGTTTTAACGTACTTACAACGGAAAAAATGCGCAAAAAATAATTTAAACATCATTTTTCGAAAGGCTGTGCTTTTGCCCTAAAAAGACTCCTATTTTTGTAAACATAACGTTAAAACCACTACTATCGCGAAAAGCCTTAAAACGTTTCCTACTGTCAACATGCTTTTGTTTTTCGTAAATTTCGGCAAAATCGATAATTTGTGAGTAGCCTTTTATTTTTTCCAAAGGCAAGGGATCGTGCAAAATAAGTACATCGGCCCTTTGATCGGGTAGAATTGATGTTACGATTACCGGTTCGTCTGGCAGGGTACTTTGTTCCTTACCGAAATAAACGCCGTGCGGCACAAACGAATCCGGTTTCCAAATCCACAAATCACGGCTTAATTGCAAAACCGCATCTTTTTGAGTGGCATAAATGTGGATTTGTTTACCCTCTTCGTAAAGTTTTTCCGTAATATCGCAAATGTAGCGGTTTTTGCGCGGAACCGATAACTCAATAAATACAACCAGTGAATCCATTAAAAAAATTTCCCAATTTCCAGGCGAATGTCAAATGTTGAATGGTCTTTTTTCCCGGTAAATGTTTTGTTGAATTTAATAACACGGTATTGCAAGCGTAAACCCAAAAAATACATGCTTTCCAGTGCGATATCGACACCGGCCGCACCGAAGATGCTCCAAGCCCAACGGTATTCGTTTTTCTTTTTTTTGTCGATCGGGAAATTAATGCCGTACATAGGCCCGGCCCCGGCAGCTAAAAAAGGACGTAAAGAGTCGTCGATTTTTCGTGCTAACAGACGTTTTTTTAACGAAAACATTAAATCCAAAACATAGGCGTTGTTTTCTTTGTTGATGGTTACGGGAATACCGGTCCAGGGATCTATGATATCGATTTGGTTTTCATCCCGGAGTAGAAAAAAGTCGGAGGAAACACCCACGTGCCAAAAATGTTTTAAAGGAACGGAATAAAAGCCTCCCAATCCGGTGCCTAATTCCACAACACTAAAAGCAACTCCGCCTTGCTTGTACACTTTAGGTTCGGGATCTTTAAGCAAATATTGCTCGTATTGGGCAAAACCGAAAATAGGGATTAAAATCAAAAAAAGTAAAATCAATACGATACGTTGCTTCAAATTAAACCTCCTTAATTCGGCATTTTATTTCTTTAATTCCCTTTGGATAGGCTCGGTTCCTGAAAAATATTAACATTTTTCAAGGTGAGGGCCTTGCTGAATTTTGTGCTCAATTTAACATTTTTTAAGGCTATAATTTTGATATTTTCCATATCAAGGTTATATACTTTAAAAAACCAACCATTTTGAGTTAAATCCACACGGAAAAAGGATAAGGTTGTTTTTGCGCATCCAAATGCCCGTAAAAAAGTTAACCATTTTTTAGAAATAAAAAAACCCTTTCCTACAAAAGAAAAGGGCTTGTGTATCGTCAGCGGATTAAGCATCAGCGAAACATGGCTTTAATAGCACCCCATGTGCGGTAAATATCGGAAATGCTGGGATGGACAATTAAAGATGTTTCGTCAAGAGGTTTACCGTTTTTGTTAACAGCACGAATTTTGTAAAAAAACACGGAAAAATCTTTAAACATAATATTTTTGTCGGTAAATTCATATTGGGAGCCTGCGCCTTTTGGATTCAAGCGCGCCAATTCAATATAGTGTGCGTCGTTAGTGGAGCGCAAAACGGCAAAATAGGCGATACCGTCTTCATTTTGTGTAACCCAGGTAATTTTTACTTGATTTCGGCTGGGTACGGCGGAGCATTCAACGAATACGTTATCCGCAAAAGCGAATGTTCCGATTATCAATAGAATGGCCAAACCAAAAGTTAAACGACGCATAATACCGCAAAGTTAATAATACATTGATAATTAAATATAAAAGATTATTTTATAATGTCAAGATTTTTTTGACGCGTACCTGCGCTGTTGTCGGTAAATCGGGATAGACCAAAGTTAAGGAATCTTTGTAACTCCCTACTTTTTGCAGGGTAATTTGTTTATCGCCAAACCGGACTTTGACAGAATCGGTTAAGTCAAAAAACGTTACTGGTAAAAAAGAACCGGAAACACGTCCCAAATCGATGTATCCCGTTACATATATGTCCTGTTTTAAATGCAGTTGTTGATTTGGTACCACAATGGTAACCTGCTGAAGTTTTTTATCGACCTGCCAGACCGCACCTTTAATAATGTTGTTTCGATATTTTAATGCGACATTTAAATTGGGCTTAACAAAAGCGAATGCACCGTAGGAAAGACTGGTTTGCAAAATTAAATTTTCGCGGTTTTCAATAGTGATAATAGGCTGGCCTGCGGAAATGGTGTCTTTAAAGGTAAAATACACGGCGCGTACAATACCGGATAGCGGGGCATGAATATCGATGGTTGAAAAGTTGTTGCCCGGATCAATAGGCCACAAACTCAAAATCAAATCACCGCGTGTTACCCGATCATCGGCTTCAACTAAAAGCGATACGAGGCGGGCCTTTACCGGACTGGTGATATCAACTTTTTTCCAGGCCACCAATTTGCCCTCGACGGGTATTGAAACTTGCAGAGTATCATGAATCAAAGTAGCGGTTTGCCAACGGGTTAATTTTTGCAAAGTCTTGTTGCTGTTCTTTTGATCCCCACACGCATAGAACAACATTAAAATAGAAATCGCGACAAGAAATGATTTCATCGTTTGCAATTCTTTCTTAATTTATTGACGTTAATTTATTTTACGGATCTTTGAAGAAGATTTCCATAATTTTCACAAGCTGAGCATCTGGAAAGAATAACTTAAAGGGTCTTTCGACACCTAATACAGTAAAAAATACGAAGGAGATAAACAATGTTGCAATACGATTTGGCTATCATCGGTTCAGGGCCGGGCGGGTATGTTGCCGCCATTCGTGCCGCTCAATTAAAACTTAAAACTGTGATTATCGAACGCGATCGTTTGGGAGGTGTTTGTCTTAATTGGGGATGCATTCCGACCAAGGCGCTTCTGAAAAGTGCCGAAATGCTGGATGAAATTTCACACGCCAAAATATTCGGCATTAATGTCGCTTCTGCCGAAGCCGATTTTGCCGCTGTCATTAAGCGCAGCCGCCAGGTTGCGGATATGAATTCCAAGGGTGTTGAATTTTTGATGCGTAAAAATAAAATCGATGTGGTTTACGGTACGGCCGTTTTTCGAGACGCATCGACATTACATATTACTGATGCTCAGGGGCAGGAAAAAACCATTTCGGCAAGTAATATTATTATTGCTACGGGCGGTAGGCCCAAAAGTATTCCGGGAGTAACGATGGACGGTGAGAAGATTATTAGCAGCAAAACGGCCATGACATTAACGCAACAGCCCGCCTCGCTAGCCATTATCGGAGCCGGAGCCATCGGTGTGGAATTCGCTTATTTTTACGCCACACTCGGAACAAAGGTGACGTTAATCGAAATGATGGATCATATTTTGCCGCTGGAAGACGATGAAATCAGTTCGGTGGTGGAACGTAATTTCAAACGAAAAAAAATCACCATGCACACATCTGCCGCAGTTACCAAGGTGGAAGCGGACGCAACGGAGGTTCGGGTTTATATTAAAAAAGGGGACAAAGAAGAAATCGTGAAGGCCGAAAAAGTGCTAATGGCCGTGGGTGTGCAAGGCAATACGGATGATTTGAATCTGGAAAAGACAGGTGTAACCCTTGAGCGGGGATTTATTTCTGTGGACGAATGGTACCGCACCAACATAAATGGTGTGTATGCTATTGGTGATATTATCGGGCCTCCTTTGTTGGCACATGTCGCCTCGCACGAGGGAATTGTTTGTGTGGAAAAAATTGCCGGATTAAATCCACATCCGGTGGATTACAACAGTATCCCCGCTTGTACCTACTGTCAACCGCAGGTAGCCAGTATCGGGTTAACGGAAAAGAAGGCAAAGGAACGAGGCTACGAAATTAAGATTGGGCGATTCCCCTACACAGCCTCGGGCAAGGCACGGGCCATTGGCGCGCGTGATGGTTTGGTCAAATTGATTTTTGAAGCCAAATACGGCGAATTGTTGGGGGCGCATATTGTGGGGGCCGAAGCTACGGAGTTAATCGGGGAACTGGGTGTAGCCAAGGCATTGGAAGCAACACCGGAAACGCTTTTGCAAACCGTTCATGCCCATCCGACGCTTGCGGAAATGATCATGGAAGCTAGCGGAGACGCAGTGGGTAAGGCGATTCATATCTGAAAAAACGTATCTGGGTTCGCTTAAAAGGTTTTAATCCAGCGGGCAATATCTTCGATGACCTGTTTGGCTACGTGCCCGGGCTTTTCGTAATCGGACGGGGAGGGCTTGCCGCTGCAAACCATAAAAAGGTGGTTTAAACGAGGGTAAAACTTAAAGGAAGCCTGCGAATCGGATTGCAAATGCGTTTTCCACAAAT
>Ga0256914_1000360_pt1 | contig 44636 bp, 38 predicted proteins | sample HulkmetaG_FD_191571 | JGI IMG/M metagenome (GOLD analysis project Ga0256914, IMG submission 191571) | Hydrothermal chimney microbial communities from Main Endeavour vent field at the Juan de Fuca Ridge, Pacific Ocean - Hulk | ecosystem: Environmental > Aquatic > Marine > Hydrothermal vents ...
CACTCCTTGGTAAAATTGTGGACCATACGATTACAGGTGTAAGTTCAAACGCATTTATCGTTGCTTTAGGGAAATGCACATCATGTGCCATACACACCACTCTACCTGATCCCAGTCAAACAGCGGTTCAACACCGCGCGTACCTGCGCGGAACATTTAGCCTTCAAGCAACCAGACTTTCAGCAACTGCCTCATGGATGCAAAAACCTACATCAAAAGACATACCAGTGTCCTATCCAGCATGGGTCCGTGGCCATCAGGAGTTGAACTTTTTTGAGCATGCGATATAAACATCATGTCACCATATCGAAAACAAACCAACAACAACAAACGTATCTGCTCACAGGGACCAAATCTCCTGTCTCGGAGTCTTCGCTTACATGTCAGGCCACTGAACTACAGGGATCACGCCTGCATGCCTTCTGACTTGTATCTGTAGAACCCTGTAAGCAGATACATTTCAAACAGTTGTACAACAAGAGCCGCAAAGCGCCCTATGAGCAGCTACACAGCGAACATAGCTACACTCCTTGCCATCACATGAAAGACAGGCCGAGCCGCCCCATATGCAGACACGCCACAGAGATCATCCTTGAAAGCATCTCTGATGGTGTATTTACCGTGGACCACAACTGGCGTATCACTTCGTTCAACCGTGCTGCCGAACAGATCACTGGCATACCGAGGCAGGAGGCCATTGGAAAACACTGCTGGGCGGTCTTTCGCTCAAACATGTGTGAATCGGACTGCGCCCTGCGCCGCACAATGAAGCTGGGAAAGCCTTTCATCGACACCTCCACGCACATAGTAAACAGCGAGAAGCGCCTGATACCTGTGGTGGTATCCACATCTCTGCTAAAGGATGAAGACGGTACGATCATAGGGGGAGTGGAGACATTCAGGGACATGAGTGTGGTTGAAGAGCTGCGCAAGGAACTGGATGCACGCTACCAGATTGGAGACATGGTGAGCCGCAGTCCACTCATGCACAAGATATTCGGCATCCTGCCCCAGGTGGCTGACAGCGACAGCACCATATTGATCCAGGGGGAAACAGGAACGGGCAAGGAACTCCTTGCCAGGGCCATCCACGACCTGAGTCCGAGATGCGACAAGCCATTTATTCCGGTTAACTGTGGTGCACTGCCAGACACGCTTCTGGAGTCAGAGCTTTTCGGTTACAAGGCAGGCGCGTTTACCAATGCAACAAAAGACAAACCCGGATACTTTGAGCTTGCAAGAGGCGGGACCATCTTCCTGGACGAAATCGGGGACATTAGTCCTGCCTTTCAAGTAAGGCTGCTGCGCGTGCTGCAAGACGGGATATTCCAGCCTCTTGGGGCCACAAAAAGCGTAAAGGCAGATGTCCGTGTAATAGCGGCCACCAACAAGGAACTCATGGACATGGTACATGCCGGAACCTTTCGCCAGGATCTCTTTTACCGCATCAATGTGATACGTTTGGAACTCCCTCCGCTACGGGACCGCAAGGAAGACATACCGCTTCTGGCAAAACGGTTCATTGACCGTTTGAACCGCCTGCGTAAAAAGGATGTAAGCGGCATCAGCCAGGAGGCCATAGCCCGTCTCATGTTACACAACTATCCAGGCAACATAAGGGAACTCGAAAACATCATCGAGTACGCCTTTGTAATCTGTTCCAAAGGGGAGATCACACCTGAATGCCTGCCTGATTCCATCAAGGAGGCCCCGAAATCCGGCTCTAACACGGCTACCGTGCCTGACCTGAAATCCATTGAGGCACAGATGATCATGGACGCCCTGAGGCGAAACAACTACAACCGTCTGGCCACTGCAAGGGAACTGGGCATTCACAAGAGCACACTTTTCCGCAAGATCAAGGCCCTTGGGATCAAACTGCCCCGCACGGACGGACGTTTCAGACCCAAAGAACCTGGCCGTGGCGCTGAGGTATAACCTCTCCTGCCCACACAGATTATCAGCAGGTTTTAAGGACAACCACCCAAAACACGCCTTGCCAAGCTCCCGTTTCCTGAACGCATAGAGGCGTCCATGCTGGACCACGCACACAGAGTCGCGTCCGTGCGACCGTGATCCTGTACACGGTCGCAACAATGCCACCCCACACCCTGACCCCGCAAGCAGACCCCTGCCACACATCTCCATAACACACTGAAAAGAAAGCATTTCCTGGCCTGAAACATATTTTCCTGCATTGGCACGGACATTGCGTAATATGTGCCACAGGAGCGTGACAGAAGTGAAAGTTGCCTTGACCGTATGGGATGACGAGATATCACCTGTATTTGATTTTGCAAAGAGGCTTTTGATAGTGGAGTTGAAGGATGGATCCATTCTGAAACGGTATCAAATACAGATCCCTTCGGAACGGATCGTATCCCGCATCGCCATGCTTTCGCACATGAATATAGAGGTTGTTGTGTGTGGGGCCATATCCGAACCTGTTGCCAACATGATCAATGCCCGTGACATCTGCCTTGTACCTTTTGTGACAGGCAAAACAGAGATGGTGTTGAACGCCTTTTTAAGAGGTTTGCTTATCTGTCCCGAATTTCAAATGCCGGGACACGGAAAGAAAGGCTACAGGCGCAGGGGGCAAGACCCGCTCAGGAGCCATCGTCATTGAAGGTGCCATGACAGACATCCCCATACCATAACAACAGGGAATGATGCCCGAAATGATAAGGGCTTGCAGACAAAGTGACCTTGGCAGTCCTGGTCGCCAGAAAACATGGGACTGCCAAGCAGTATACAACAAAGCCCGTACAACCTATCTGATACAGGAGGTCAGCCATGCCAGGTGGTGACAGAACTGGTCCTACAGGACTGGGACCGAAGACAGGAAGAGGAGCAGGATATTGTTCAGGATATTCTGCGCCTGGAAATGTCGATTTTGTAAGAGGCCGGGGCTATGCAGGCTTCGGAAGGTTAGGCTTCAGAGGCAGAGGGGGCTGGTGCAGAGGTGGTTTCTTCCGGTTTGGATATGGAAGAGGACCCTATGCCTGGCCCTATCATGGATACGCCCATAGTCCTAAGGAGGAAATGGAGGCTCTTCAAAATGAGGAACAGTTCCTTGAAGAGGCACTTCAAGACATACGAAAGAGGATCGACGACCTGGAAACCGCACAAAATACCCAGTAACAACTACCTCAAGCCTGTGCTCCTACACTAACGCCCCAAGCCGCCAGCCTGTCTGGCGGCTTGGGGTTTATGGCAGGGTAATACTACACGACACCCAAAATGCAGAAGCAATTGGCAAAGGCGTATGGTGCTTTTGGCGAATAAACAAGAAAATAAATAAGGATATCTTCATGAAAAAAATTGGAATAATCCGTTGTCAACAAACCGAGGATATGTGTCCTGGCACTTCATGCTTCAAGGTTGCCAAAGCCGGCAAACTGGCGTTTGAGGAAACCGGGCCGGTTGAGATAGTTGGAGTCCTTTCATGTGGAGGATGCCCTGGAAAGCGGGCTGTTACAAGGGCAAAGCTCATGATTGACAGAGGTGCGGAAGCAATTGTCCTGTCATCATGTATCTCTCGAGGCAACCCTGTTGGATTTCCCTGCCCACATTATGAAATGATTAAAGATGCAATTGTAAAGAAAATTGGAACAGAAATTCAACTTATTGAATATACACACTAACTTGGATCTCATACAAACTTGGGAATCGCTCAATTCAGGTTTTTCTCATTCCCAAACCCCGGTTTGGGAAAGTTACAGATATGGAATATTAATCTGAAACACAGTAAGAGCCCAATTCTCCATATCCGGTTCTGACCTTGCCACGTCCCTAAGAACCGGTAATTCCATACGTTACACAACCCCCTCAAGACGATCAAACAACAGTTTACAATCGCAGGTTGACAGGCCGGGGCAAGGCACTCCGGCCTGCATCAGTACATAAAGTATAGAAAGCAAGGAGGAGTAAAGAGATGTCAAATCAGTGCGCCATGTCAAACAAGAAGGAGATGGAGGAGAGACAAAAAAACGAAGAGGCCCAACTGGCTCAACGCATGAGCCAGATAAAACATAAAATCCTTGTCATGTCCGGCAAGGGAGGGGTAGGGAAAAGTACTGTATCCACCAACCTGGCCTTTGCCCTTTATCAGGCAGGTAAAAAAGTGGGGCTCCTCGATGTGGATCTCCACGGCCCAAGCATTCCCACCATGCTCAGTCTTGAAAATGAGCATGTACAGGGTACAGACAACACCCTTTTCCCGGTCTCCATATATGACAACTTCAAGGTGATATCCATGGGCTTCCTGCTTCCCAAAGGAGATGAAGCAGTGATAATGCGTGGCCCGCTGAAGTATCACACCATCCGCCAGCTTCTGAAGGATGTGGAGTGGGGTGAGCTGGACTGCCTGATAGTTGATTCCCCTCCTGGCACAGGAGATGAGCCACTTACAGTGGCACAGTCCATCAACGATCTGGACGGGGCAATAATCGTAACTACCCCACAGCAGGTAGCCATAACAGATGTAAAAAAATCTGTTAACTTCTGCCGCAGGATCAACCTTCCTGTGATTGGTATTATCGAGAACATGAGTGGATTCATATGTCCCAAATGCGGTGAAAAGGTCAACATATTTGCCACCAATGGCGGGAAACGCATGGCGGCAGAGATGGACGTTCCGTTTCTCGGACAGATCCCCATAGAACCTCAGATAACGGTATGTTGTGATACAGGCCGTCCTTACATACAGGCATTCCCTGATTCAGAGACTTCCAGGGCCTTCAGAAAGGCCGTTGAATCCCTGCTGAAAATGTCCTGAGAACCAAGCCACAATACCACCTCATGCACAAGTGAATGAAGCGCACTGTTCAGGGCATCCACGGCACACCGTGCTTCCGGACACCGGGCAGGTCTCCTTGAGACAAACTCCTCTGTTGCCAAGAGCTTACCACTCTCTTTGTCAACAAGGAAAAAACGCATTGCAATAACGGCTGACAGCCTGCTGCCGTCATCCATATGCAGGCTGAAATCAGTGACCACTGTCTCAAGAAGGACATCTGACCCTGATTCTGACCATGAAGGAAGCACGGCCCTGAACAGGTTACTGTCCTCAAGGGCATTCACAAGATATGTTTCTACCATCTGCACAGGGGCATCACTCCATCTGCTGAATGCATAGGTCTCAAGCCCGTGGGGACTGTCCCTGTACAGGATACCTGTCCCTGTAAAAGGCGCATCACCCCGCACTGGCATTATCTTCAGCACATGGTTACACGCAGATATTCCACGCCTGTGATGCCCTGCAACCTGCCCTGCCGGCGACCCTGCAACCGATATGGTATAGACCGCAGGGGCCTTGACCGGAGCCGGCATGCAGCCTGCGACAAGCAGGCCTGACAGTGCTACAAAAACAACGGCCCTAATCCCCATGTCTTCCTCCTGTATTCCCATAACCAGGCTCACCGGGACCAGGTCGCGGATTTGTCCTCATGAACAGCAGATCCGCAGGACTCTGATCAATATGTCTTACAGTGCGCTGTATATCCCGGGTCAGGCCCTGCAACTGAAACAGGAGCTGATCAAGCTGCTCAAGGCTGTGATGCACGTCCCTGCCAATGGAACTGCCTGCCTTGCCATACACATCTTCTATTCTTGCTGCCATGAAACGCACATTGTCAGAGGCTGCCCCAACCTTTTGGGCAGCAGCCACAAGCTCATCCTCTGTGACTGAGGTCTGGCTCAATAGCCCCCTGAAATCCGTGACAGCACCACGCAGCTCAACTGCAAGCCTTGCATACTCATTGAGCAGACGGCCCAGACTCTTTATGTTCCGGTCACTCAGCACCAGATCGATCTTCTCAAGGGCCTTGGCAGACTTGGAGGCCAAAAGGCTTAGCGACTCGTCCATTCTCTTTAGCGTAGATGGCCGTGAGGGGATCACAGGCATATACCCGGCCCGTGGTTTAAGAGGCGGGGCACTGCCCTTCCCTCCTTTAAGCTCTATAAAGGCAAGGCCGGTTATGCCGAAAAACTTCAGTTGAGCAGTGGTCCCCTCAGTTACCGGAGTGCCACGCCTTATCTTCAGCACCAGCTCCACGCGCTGCGCATTTTCCGGGTCAATGCCAATGTGTTCCACCGTGCCCACACTCACCCCCATGTACTTTACAGAGGCATCAACGCTGAGACCTGCCACTGATTCAGACATATAGACCCGGTAATAGTCGTATGATTCCCTGCCCCCGTGCGTGCCAAGCCAGTAGGCAAAATATACGAGACCAGCCGTAAGGATAAGGCAGAAGAGACCAACCAGCGCATAATTAATCCTGCTTTCCATTCCTGCTCCTGAGACGTCCCCGTGGCCCCCAGAAAAATTTCCTGATCACCGGATGGGGACTACTAATCACCTCGCTAAGGCTGCCCTGGGCAATCACTCTCCTGTCGCCCAGCACGGCAAACCTATCCACAATAGTCCATATGGAGTCCAGGTCATGGGTAACCATGACCACAGTAAGCCCAAGCACATCGCGCAACCTGACAATCAGGCGGTCAAACTCCTCAGCCCCCACGGGATCCAGCCCTGACGTGGGCTCATCGAGAAATAGCAGCTCCGGATCCATTGCAAGGGCCCGGGCCAGGGAGGCACGTTTTATCATGCCTCCGCTTAGCTGTGATGGATACAGATCCGCTGCATGGGGTGGAAGCCCGGTCATACTGATTTTCATCCTTACCACCTCATCGATTATCTTTGGCGGCATGTCAGTATACTCCCTAAGTTTTATACCCACATTCTCAGCCACAGTAAGGGAAGAATAGAGGGCCCCTGCCTGGAACAGTACGCCCCAGCGGCGCCTCAGCCTATGGGCCTCATCCCTTCCCATGGCTGACAGATCTTTGCCCAGGACAGTTACTACCCCTGCCTCAGGCCGCAGCAGCATTATCATCTCCTTTAGCAGGGTAGACTTGCCAGAACCACTCCCGCCAAGAAGCCCGTAGATCTCTCCCTTTCTGACGCTGAGACTTACACCATCATGAACAAGGTTGGAGCCGAAACGGGTCACCACATCCTTCATCTCAACCACAGTTTCAACCGGCTCAGACATGACTGACACCTAAATACCAAGCTGCGTGAGGATCACAGAAAACAGCGCATCACACGCTATGACCAGAAAGATGGCATTCACCACACTGATGGTGGTGTAATAACCAATACTCTCGGTGTTCTTGGAGACCTGAAACCCGCGGAAACACCCTACCACAGCTATGAGCCAGGCAAAAAACGGTCCCTTGCATATCCCTATATAGACATGCTTCACAGCAAGGACATTCTGCAGGCGGTCTATGAACACGTTCCAGGACAGGTCCAGATGGACATGGGCAATGAACATGCCACCTGCAATCCCCACGATGTCTGCAAAGAAGATCAGCAACGGCAGGGCGATCATAAGGGCAATGATCCTGGGTTGCACCAGAAAGAGATGGGGATCAAAACCCATCACCCGCATGGCATCCATCTCCTCTGTGATCTTCATCACACCAAGCTGGGCCGTATAGGACGACCCTGTACGGCCCGCCACCACTATGGCTGTAATAAGCGGAGCGAGCTCGCGGGTGACCGATATACCTATCATGTCCACTATGAAGATATTGCCACCGAACTTTGCAAGCTGTACTGCCCCCTGATAGGCTATCACCACGCCAATGAGAAAACTGGTAAGGGCAACTATGGGCAGGGCATTGACACCGGCAGTCTGAATGTTTTTCACTACAGCCCCGTAGCGGATTGAAAGGGGATGCATGCACGCCACAAGGAGAGTCATGAAACTCTCACCAAGAAAGCCCAGGAACTCCAGCATGTCCCGGGATAGTGCCACTGCATACCGGCCAAGGCCCTCAACCGGCCTCACGACTCTCTGAACCAGGGGGACGCGGACAGTTTCATGGGAAACGGCATACCGGGTCACCAGGGCCCGCATGTTTTCAAACTCCTGACTGGAACCAGTGAACTCCACACTGCAGCCCCTCTCCTCCATGACCCTGACGAAGTGCAGCACCACCATCATGCCAGACGAGTCAATAACAGTGATACCAGATACATCCCACCTCACAGGTACGTTGTGAGTCTGCGAGCACAGCCTCTCCAGCACCCTGACAACACCCCCCATGCGGGTATTCACCCACCTGCCAGAACACCTGACTGCGACTCCCCCGTCTCTTTCCATGTAATCAATGGATATATCAGCAGTTCCATTGCGGTTCATACATCTACCGGTGTGTTCTTTTCCAAGTCAAAGTCAGTTGATAGACAAAATATTTCAAATTAAATTGAGTCATGTTTCAACCGGAGGAAAGCGGCCCTCCATAGTCTAATATTGAAGTGCGCGTACACGACGCGAAGCAGGATTGACATAAAGTGGCAAACATTTACAATCTCTTCAGCGTGATTCCATCAAATTTATCACCTGAATTGAGCGCCCCCCAAGTTTGCATGAGTGCAAGGCAAAGGATACACAGACGCACTCCGGTACTTCAATCCAACAGGAGCCATAAAAAACTCACTATCATTATCGGCCTTTGATTACATTACCCTGACCAATGAAAACTACAAACAGCTTTTTCCATAAAAGAACTGCCATCCGGTTACTCTTATCACTGTTCTCATGTCTCATACTCTGCTCGTGTGAGAACAAACAGGCACCTGTAATCATAGGCCTGTGCATAAATCTGAGCGGTCCCGGAGGGGTTGCAGGAGAACATATCAGAAACGGCGCACTTCTTGCAGTGCAGGACATCAACAAGGCAGGGGGGATAAAGGGACACCCCATAGAACTCCTTGTGAGAGATGACGGGGGAACTGGTGCAGGGGCTGTTGAGGAGGACAGGAAACTGATTGCAGCAGGAGTGCCGGTGATAATAGGCCACAGTATCTCATCCACCACAATGGCTGCCTATCCTGTGGTCACCTCTCAAGACATCCTCCTGTTCACTGCGTACAGTGCAACCACCAAACTCACCGGCAAACAGGACCTGTTCTTCAGGACCTGCGTTGACTGTGAACTTTACGGGAAAAAGACAGCCAAACTGCTTAACAAACGGGGCATAAGATCAGTGGCCTTTCTTATGGACATGACCAATCCCGACTTTGTCAATGACTACTACAGGGCTACTGTCAAATACTTCAGACATGCAGTTAGTGCTGTGAAATTTTCCCAGGACAATGGTGGTGACTGGGACACTATAATGTCAAAGCTGCTGAAAAAGCGGCCAGAAGCAATAATCCTTCTGACTGAAGCCACCATGACCGGAGTTGCCCTGCAGAAACTCAGGGCAAGGGGCTACTCCGGATTCAGGCTGGCCACCCTGTGGGCCCAGACCCCGGAACTTTTCAGATATGCCGCAGGTGCTGCAGAAGGGCTCTCTGTAATAAGCTTCATACGCCCAACCATTGATTCACCACAGTTTCGCATGTTTCAGTACGAGATGCAGCAGGAATTCCACGAGGCTGCCAATGCCCGGTCAGCCCGTTCATATGAACTCATGATGATACTGGCCCAGGCCATGAACCATTCTCAAAGCCTTACGGGAACAGACATTGCTGCAGAGTTACAGTCCAAGACATTCCAAAGCCTTCTCGGCAAAGTAACATTTGACCGTTTTGGAGATGTAGTACGGCCTGTTTACGAATTAACAGTAAAGGAAGGACGGTTCAGAATCATAGGGGAAATATGAATTGAAAACCCGGCCCCTGAACAAAAAACTCACCTCCATACTCCTGATATTTGCCGTTCCGGCAGTGGCAATCATAATCCTGATTTCAGGTGTACTGGAGTACAACTCTGTAATGGAATCAATGGCCAGGGCAGTGAGGGCAAGGCTTGGCGTTGCCGCCGACCTGGTAAGGGACAGGATACTGTGTAACAGCATTGTAGATGACATCAAGAAAGAGGCGATCCCTCTGATAGACAGAGGGGCAAGTGTATACGAGCCTGACCCAAAAAACCAGCGCTGCGGAAACATCCTGTGGTACTGCCTTGACGAGACAGGCAGGGTGATCCTGATCCCCAAAAAGTACCGTCTGTATCTTGGCATTGACTTCAGCGCAATATTCCACAGGGGCACTGAACCCAGTACCTACCATTACCAGTCCATACTCACCAAGCACTCTGTTGTTGGTATAGCCTGCCCCATAAACCACAGATATACCCTTGTCATCGAACGTGACCTCGTGGACATCATCCCCTCCATAAAATATTTCACCCGCAACCCGATATTTCCCCAGGAGGTCATCTTCCTGCTGTCCGGTTCTGGCAGGGCCGTCTATCATCCAGACGAATCGGTTGTAAAGACCAGGGCAAACCTGGCCTTTTCCATGAAGGAGCGCAACAAACCTGACCACTACGGTTTCTTCAGATATACCCATGAGGGACGCAAGTTTATCGCCATGTCCATGTCATTTGCAGTACCTGCCCAATGGCGTATCTACTATTCACTACCGGCAGAGGTCATTCAGCATAACCTTGAGAAGACACTGCTGATAAACCTGTCCATGCTGTTACTCCTCATGGGTTTCACCTTTTTGCTTCTCCACTACCTGCTGTCCAGGGTATTTTCCAGGCCTGTCGGAAATATTGTCCATGCAGTGGAGACAGGGCACACAGACAGGGTCAACACCCTGGACCGCAGGATGGCAGGGGGCATTGCAGAACTTGAGAGCATACTCAAGGCAGTTGAGACCAGGGATATAGCTGTGGCCCAGGTCACCGAACAGTTGAACGCGATACTGAACAGCATAGACGCCTCTGTCTATGTGGCAGACATGGAGACATACGAACTCCTGTTCATCAACGACAGGATAAAGAGATGGGCAGGGGATGTGATTGGTAAAAAATGTTTTGAGGCACTTCAACCCAATCAGAAGAGACCATGTCCGTTCTGTACCAACCGCATGCTGGTAAATGCCCAGGGTGAACCTGCGGGTGTATACCTGTGGGAGTATGAGAACCAGGTTACAGGCAAATGGTACGAGTGCCGGGACAGGGCCATTCCGTGGACAGACGGCCGCCTGGTACGGATTGAGATATCCACAGACATCACCTGGAGGAAGGAGACCGAGAAGGAGATATTCAACGAGAAGGAGCGGCTTGCCGTGACCCTCGCATCCATTGGGGATGCGGTCATCACCACAGACACAGAGGCCATCATCACCCTGATGAATCCTGCCGCAGAGAAGATCACCGGCTGGCCTGCCAATGATGCAATGGGAAAGGCTTTTGAAGAGGTGGTAAAACTGCAAAACCAGAGGACAGGGAACAGGTGCTCCAACCCGGTTGAACGCGCACTGATCACAGGGGACGTCACGGTACTCGAAAACAGTTGTTGCCTTGTGCGCAGGGATGGCACCACATGCACCATTGCAGACTGCGCCGCCCCCATCTTTGACAGGGGGAAAAAGATCATCGGTGCCGTAGTGGTGTTCAGGGATATCACTGAAGAACTACGTACCCAGAAGGAACTACTGAAGATCAAAAAACTTGAGACCGTAGGTGTGCTGGCTGGCGGCATTGCCCATGACTTCAACAACATCATTGCCGCCATCATGGGATACATTGAACTTGCACAGTTTGAGCTGAATCCATCGGAAAAACCGTACAGGCAGCTTGACCACGCCATAAAGGCCTGTGGACGGGCCAAGGACCTGGCCCAGCAGCTCCTTACCTTCTCAAAGGGCGGTACACCTGTAAAGAAACGCACCTCGCTGCCTGAACTCATCAGGGAGTCGGCTGACTTCGTGCTGCATGGCAGCACTGCGGTATGCAAATACAGGTTTGCGCACGACCTGTGGATGGCGGATGTTGACCGCGGACAGTTGAGTCAGGTGATCCAGAACCTGGTACTGAACAGCATCCATGCCATGCAGGGAGGGGGGACCATATGGATCCGCTGCTCAAACTGCAATGATCCAAAGGTCATTGCCCATGCCGGCCTGCCTGCCGGAAGGTACGTAAAGATCGAAATAGAGGACACGGGCAGCGGAATCCCAGAGGAGATCATCGACAAGATATTTGAGCCCTACTTCTCCACCCGAAATACAGGAAACGGCCTTGGCCTATCCATCGTCCACTCGATTATCTCCAAACATAACGGTGCCATCAAGGTGAGATCAGAAAAAGGCCGCGGAGCCGTGTTTACCATACTGCTGCCTGCCGCAGAGGAATCAACCCAGGAGGACAGGGAGATACCCTACTCCCTGAAAGACGCGGCCACAGAACCTGCGACCATTCTTGTAATGGATGATGACCCCACCATACGGACACTTGCTTCAGACCTGTTAAAGATATATGGACACAGGACCATTGAGGCCAGGGACGGCAGGGAGGCCATGGAAATCTTCAAGAAGATGAGGGCGTCAGGCAGGCATGTGGACCTGTTCATCATGGACCTGACGGTACCAGGCGGTATGGGAGGGGTGGAGGCCCTGCAGAAACTCCTGGAGATGGACCCGGATGTAAGGGCAGTGGTGGCAAGCGGATACGCCAACGACCCGGTAATGACAAACTTCCACAAATACGGATTCAAGGGTGCGCTGGTCAAACCCTACACACTGAAGGAGCTTGGTGACCTGATTGTAAGGCTTCAGATCAGGGGCAGGACCAAACAGTAAGGCTGCTCATAATCTCTTCATGGCCTGTCGATACAGATCAAGGTATCTCTTCACCACCACATCCCAGGTATGATTCTGAAAGATATTGACAAAGGCATCCTTCTGCATCTGCCTTATCCGCTCAGGATCAGAATAGAAGAGGTCAATTGCCCTTCTGAGGGTAACGGCCAGTGCATGGGGATCTGTCTCCTGGAACGAGAACCCGTTGAACCCCTCCTTAACCTTTACCAGCCCGCCTGTAGCCCTTACCACAGGGAGATTGCCAAAGAGTTGCGCTATGAAATCCGTAAGCCCGCAGGGCTCATAGCGGGAGGGGATCACGAAAAAATCACCTGCTGCGTAGATCTGGTTTGCCAGACTGGCACTGTAGCCCTGCAGAAAGGCAAGACGCCCCCTGTATGTCTGCACATCTGTGGCAAGATACCTGAAATAGTCCTCGAGTTCTTCCTTTCCATAACCAAGGATCACAACGCTGAAATCCCCGGTTCCGGCAAGAGGTCCCTCCAGGGCCTGTGCAAATATGTCAAGGCCCTTCTGGTCTGAAAAACGTCCCACCACAGTAACAAGCGGCTGATTACGGCCAGCACCATCAAGACTTCCATACAGGGTCACGCCTGGATACTCATTCTCATGTGTGGCAAATCTCGGCGCATCCCCTCCCCTCTCGGTACTGAGGAGCCTTACGAGATGCCCCTTGCACAGGCCCTTTCCCTGCAAATCACCTGTAGAGGGATCAAAGGCAGCAGGTATGCCCAGGGCCTCAGGACGCCTTGGATCAAACTCAGAGGGGTTGATCCCGTTGGTTATGCCCTGAAGCATGATACCCCTTTCCAGGAGTGCATGGCCCAGCCATCCGGTCATGGCGTCAAGCTCTGTCTCCTGCAGCTCACGCGCATAGTTCTCGCTCACCGTGTTTATGGGACAGTAGGCTGCGCCGGCAAGAAAGGGATCAAAGGCGCCGTGAAGCTGGGAGGCATATATCACACGCCAGGGCAGGCCTGTGTTCGCCTTGGCAAAGTGCAGGTCAGAGACCTCCTGGTGATAGCCCACCCCTGCGTTGTGTATGGTGACCACGGCGGAGCAGGGGCCAAGAAAATGTCTCATACCATCAACCTCACGCATCAACGCAGGGACCACCGCAGTGTGCGCATCCTGACAGTGAAAGATGTCAGGGCGTATGTCTGTGACCAGCGCAAGGCCAAGGGTTGCCTTCTGATGGAGCATGTTCATTGCGAAGTAGTCGTAATGGCCTGTGCCCCTCCGATGGTCCGGGTCTGCAGCCTCGTCCTCAGCGGTATAGGTGTAGATATCATTCTTCTCTTCAAAACGTTCTGACTCAATGAGAAACACCTCCACGTCATTGAGCCTGGTGCTCCAGAACGAGACTGCCTCGCGACGTTCCCTGTCTGCATAGTTCATATCCACGTCAAAACCGATATCAAGCCTCCTGAACCCCAGTCCTTCAGGATCCATGAATCCGTAACGCGGCAGCAGCACCCTTACACTGCATCCTGAACGCACAAGGGCCTCTGACAGATCCCTTGCCACATCCTGCACTCCGCCTGCGCCAGCCAACTCCCTGTACTCCCTTGAGAGCATCCACACTGTAAGGCCCTTTTTCATAATTCCCGCTTCCAAGTCAACCCTGTTGCACAACCGTGATAAACAGACACATATACCTTAGAGACAGCCTTCAACCCCTGCCACCACTGTTTGCCACCCCAATTACAATTGCGCCAAACAGAATGGGGTACAAACAGAAAATGTCCCCTTTTTCACAGTACACAACAGTGGTAGTCTGTTGTATGCTCAATAATAATCCTATCCACATTTATTTTACCTCAACCTGAACCGAGCGATTCCCAAGTTAATTATGTGGCCAGCCAAATAACTATTTGAGGCCCATTGGGTGCAAGTATTTTTTATGGAATATAGCGTTAACATTTTTTAATTACAGACCATACTACACGACACCTATACGGCGGATGGTGCTTTTTATCATGCTTTTAAAGCTCATCAGTTGCAATGCCTTGTTAATGATATATTTGCCCGCGGTCAAAACCATGAGAAAAAGCACCATCCGCCTTTGCCAGTTGCTTCTGCATTTCAGGTGTCGCGTAGTATGATTACAGACAAAACAAAATTCCGCATAATTTGAAACGCTCAATTCAGACTCAACTACAGGTTTTACATTACCACAAACAGTAAAAACTTAACAGAACCCGGACCATGAACAAGACCATACTTGATACAATAGGAAATACCCCCATAGTGCCCATAAGGCATCTCAATCCCCACAAGGGTGTTACCATCCTTGCCAAACTTGAAAGTTTTAATCCAGGTGGCTCCATCAAGGACCGTATTGCCCTCAACATGATAGAGGCGGCTGAGAGACGTGGCGAACTCACCAAGGACAGGATAGTACTGGAGGCAAGCAGCGGCAACACAGGTATAGGCATTGCCATGGTGTGTGCTGTAAAGGGCTACAGATGCCTTATTGCCATGAGCGAGGCGGCAAGTATTGAACGGCGCAAGATAATGAAGGCTTTTGGCGCCGAGATTCTCCTTACGCCTGCACGCATGGGCACAGACGGTGCCATTGAGGCAGTGTACCGCATGGCCCTTGAAGAACCTGACAAGTACTTCTGCACTGACCAGTTCAACAATCCGGACAACTGGAAGACCCATTACCTCACCACGGCCAACGAGATATGGGACCAGTGTAACGGCAGTGTGGACGCTGTAATATCCACAATGGGCACCACAGGAACCCTAATGGGGCTCACACGGCGTTTCAGGGAACTGGACCCGGACGTAAGGGTCGTGGGTGTGGAACCCCTTCTCGGACACGGCATACAGGGGCTCAAAAACATGAAGGAGTCCTACCGGCCCGGGATCTTTGACAAGACCCTTCCGGACGAGATTGTCAACTGCCGTGATGAAGAGGCATTCGAGTATGCCAGGCTGCTTGCCTCCAAGGAGGGCATCTTTGTTGGCATGAGTTCAGGTGCGGCACTGGCCGCTGCCATAGAGACCGCATCACGCATGAACAGCGGCACAGTGGTTGCCATCTTCCCTGACGGTGGGGAACGCTATCTAAGCACCACACTGTTTCCCTTTGAAATGCCGGAAGAGGATGACAAGGCAGTTCTCCGCATAACCAATACCCTTTCAAGAAAGAAGGAGACCTTTGAACCCCTGGAGGCGGGCAAGGTAAGGATCTACTCATGCGGCCCCACTGCCTATGAACACGCGCATCTCGGTCTGTGCCGCAGGCTTGTGGTGGCAGACATACTGAGACGTGTCCTGGAGTACCAGGGATATGAGGTGCGTCACGTGATGAACATCACGGACATTGACGACAAGACCATAAGGGCTGCCATTGAGGCGGAAAAGGGCCTCAAGGAGTTTACAGACACCTATGTCCGGGCGTTTACAGAAGATGCGGCAGAGCTCAACGTACTGCCTGCCTACTGCTACCCCAGGGCCTCTGAACACATAGATGACATGATCGAACTTGCCGAAAGGCTTGAGGGGGCAGGCTATGCCTATGAACGGCACGGCTCCCTCTACTTTGACGTATCGAAACTGCCCTCCTACGGCAGATTGTCCAGGGTGGACATGAGCCACATAGACGTGGGCCGCACCGTTGACCTGGACGACTATGAAAAGGACAGTCCGGTTGACTTCACGCTCTTCAAGAGGGTCACCCTTGAGGAGCTCAAAAGGGGCATAGGCTATGAGACCAAGTGGGGAAAGGTACGGCCGGGCTGGCACATAGAGTGCGCGGCAATGTCAATGAAATACCTCGGTGACTACTTTGACATACATACAAGTGGCTGTGACCTTATCTTTCCTCATCACGAAAATGAGATAGCAATGGCAATGGCACTTACCGGAAGGCCCCTTGCGCGCACATGGCTGCACAGTGAGCTTGTTATGGTTGACGGCAGGAAGATGTCCAGGTCTGCAGGCAACATGATGACACTGAGGCAACTGATTGATATGGGTTACACAGGGAGGATCATTCGGTTCTACCTGCTGAGGACCAGCTACAGGAAGCCCCTGAACTTCTCCATGGAGGGGCTCGACGATGCCATGAAAGGGCTGAACAGGATTGACCAGTTCCTGTATCAGATGGAAGATACGGCCTCAGGTGATGTAGAGGTCCAGGATGCAAAAAACAGCGCGTGTACAGAAATCAGGGACCTTACCCGCCAGTTCAGGACCGACTTCTTCGGGTTCTGTCTTGACGATCTCAACATGGCAGGTGCCACAGGTACCATCTTCACACTGATAAGAGAGGTAAAGGCCCTGCAGAAAAACAGCAAAATCAATGCGGCAGATGCGGTGGCAGTGCTCGATGCCATTGAAGAGGCTGACAAAATCGCAGGTTTCCTCAAGTATGGTTCTGCATCCAAAATGATTGACAGCAAGCTGAAGCATGACGTGGAGGTGTTGCTTGAGGAGAGGGAACAGGCAAGAAAATCCAGGGAGTGGCAAAAGGCAGATGCCATCCGGGACAGGCTAAGAGATATGGGCATCGAAGTGATCGATACACCTTCGGGCCCACGCTGGAGGGCTGTCTGACATGAAGACATATCTCGACTGCATTCCCTGCTTTTTCAACCAGATAATACGCACAGGCAGGCTGCTTCACATGGACGAGGCAGTAATAATGGACATGCTCGGCGAATTCGGGGCAAGTGTCAGGGATTTCCGTATGGACGTCCCTCCGCCCCGTACTGCCGTAGCGCTCTACGACATGATTGCCCGCCACACAGGCAGTGACGACCCGTTCAGACAGATAAAAGAGGAGAGCACGCGTACTGCCCTGTCCTTTTATCCTGAACTGAGACAGCAGGTAAAAGAATCGGCATCCCCCCTTGGTACTGCCATAAAATTTGCCATTGCCGCAAACATCATAGACTTTGGCGTATCTGCCGAATTTGATATGGAGAAGGAGATCAAAAAGGTCCTGGACCCCTCGTCCTTTGGCCTGTGGGAGGAAGACGCCCTGATAGAGGCCATAGGCAGGGCGAAATGGATACTGTACCTCGGGGACAATACAGGGGAGACGGTCTTTGACAGACTCCTCATGGAGACCATGGACAGGCCCGTCACCTATGCCGTGAGGGAAGGTCCCATCATAAATGACGCCACCATTGAGGATGCCAGGGCCGCAGGCATAGACAGGGTGGCCAGGGTGATATCCTCAGGATGCAGGGCACCTGGTACAATTCTTGAATTGTGTTCTGAAGAGTTTCTGCGACTCTTCAGGTCAGCGCCACTCATAATAAGCAAGGGACAGGGAAACTATGAAACTCTCTCAGGCACTGAGGCCCCAATATTCTACCTGCTGAAGGCAAAGTGCAAGGTGGTGGCCGGTCACCTTGGTGTCAACGTGGGGGAGCTTATCATTACTGCCCGGGGATAGGGGTGCATGAGAGAATCAGACTGTTCCACATCCAAGAGTATTGCCCGCAGCGCAGGCTCAGTGAGCATGGCGGTGTTCATGTCGCGCATACTGGGGCTCGTGCGTGAACAGGTGCTTGCAGGCCTGTTCGGTGCAGGCACCGCAATGGATGCGTTCGTGGTTGCCTTTCGCATACCAAACCTGCTCAGGGACCTCTTTGCCGAAGGGGCGCTCAGCGCGGCATTTGTCACCGTATTCACAGAGTATGACCAGAAGAGGACTCAGGAAGAGACCTGGCGCCTGGTAAACAACGTCTTTACTGCCATAACCATCATCATATCGGCTATTGTTGCAGCAGGCATGTTCTTCTCAAAAGACCTTGTACTGCTACTTGCACCTGAATTTTCTGAAGTGGCAGGAAAGATCATGCTCACAAAACAGCTCACCGAGATCATGTTCCCTTTTTTGCTTATGATCTCACTGTCTGCCCTATTGATGGGCATCCTCAACACCAAGGGGCACTTCTTCATACCTGCAATGGCATCGAGCTGCTTTAACATAGGCTCCATTGTAATCGGTGGCGGGCTTGCCCTCATCCTCCCACACTGGGGCTTTCCGGCCATTGCTGGCATGGCAGTGGGCACACTTGCAGGCGGTATGGGGCAAATGGCCATTCAGCTCCCCCTTGCCATAAAGCATGGCTTCAGATTCAGGCCCCTGCTGGACCTCCGTGACCCGGGGCTCATGAAGATAGGCCGCCTGATCGTACCTGCCATTATCGGCCTGTCTGCCACGCAGATAAACATATTCATAAACACCAACTTTGCGTCCCGGTGCGCAGAAGGCAGCGTGGCATGGCTCAACTATGCGTTCAGGCTCATGCAGTTTCCCATTGGCCTGTTCGGTGTTGCCCTTTCCGTGGCGACACTTCCGGTAATAGCCAAGCAGGCTGCCCAGAAACGGACTGAGGAGCTGAAGGATACCCTGGTATCGTCTCTTACCATGGGCTTTGCCCTGACTGTACCAGCGGCTGTGGGGCTCTGGATACTGGCAAAGCCCATCGTGGCCCTGATATTCCAGCACGGTAAATTCAGTGCCTTTGACACCATGATGACAGCACAGGCCGTGCAGTACTACTCCATAGGCCTCCTGGCATATGCGGCCGTCAAGATCATAGTGCCTGTATTTTACGCACTTAACGACACAAGGTGGCCGGTAATCGCAAGTTTTGCAGCGGTTATTGCAAACATATGCATAATTCTTGCAACGCTTCGTCATCTGCAGCACAGGGCCATTGCCCTTTCCACCTCCATGACCATGATAATGAACTTCCTGCTCCTTGCCACAGTGCTGTACAGGAAGCTGTCCGGATATAATATAACTGATCTCATGATTTCGATGCTGAAAATAATTACTGCAAGTATTATAATGGGACTTACAGTATGGCAGGTGTGTAACGTGGTCACATACGGAGACTCCACCCTGTCCAGAATTATTCAGATAACCGTGGGTATCACATCAGGCGCTGCAACATACACTGCCCTTGTGCTTCTGTTCAGATTGAAAGAGGCGGTCACCCCTCTTCAGGCCATAATGCGCAAGGTCTGGCCTTTCTGATCCTCTTTGCTCCACATACTGTCTGTGCGGCCCGGACAGGTCAGTGCAGTCACAGAGGTTTCAGGTCTGATTGAGTTGCAACTTTGCGTCTTCCACATTCACAGGCCGTTGCTTGACTGACCACCTGTATGGCCCATAATGGACATATATGGCCCTTGCACACACCACACGACATCATATACGGCAGAATCCGCATTCCAGGTGTGGTGCAGTATGTACTCTTGAAAATGCCGATGGCGACAGGACCATTCCCTCTCTGTCCCGCATCGTATTACCCTGACCCATACGCCGTCACGGGAATAAAAGTCCTGCAAGGTTCCCCTGCCATGGCTGCCATCAGGCACGGCATTTCCTGTTCTGCAGGGATTTGGAAATATTAGGCCTTAGTCAGTGTCCATTCCGGACTGTTCCTCTTTAACCGCCTGGCCTTGTAGTTTTTGTACAGGTAGAGACCTTGATAAAATGACAAAATCTACAAATTACAAGACACTGTTCCTGGTCACATTTATTTTCTGGACCTTCCTCGTACTCTTTGAGACCTACATCGAGACCAAGGAGTTCAAGGACCACGTGCTCTTCACTGCAAACCAGAGGGTGCTTGCACTGACAGAAAAAGACATGTCCATACTGAAATGGGCCGCATCCTACAGAGGAGTTTACGTCCCTGTGCAGGAGACGGGAGACTCCACGTCCACAGGGCCAGCAGATGACAGGGACAATCTCAGGGCATGTGACAACAAGGGCAAATGTATTGAACTGAGGCTCAAGGACCCGTTCAACATCACGAGAGAGATATATGAAATATCAAGTCACAGGGCAGCCACTGCCCGCATTGCCTCACTTTCCCCACTTTCTGTAGCCACCAAACCCGACCACTGGGAAGCAGAGGCCCTTAAAAGGCTCAAGGCAGGGCAGCACAGTGTGGAAGAAATGATGGAGAAGGACGGGGTACACCTGATCCACTACATGATTCCACTTGTGGCAAAACCTGCATGTATGGGATGTCACTGGGAACAGGGGCTAAAGGCAGGTGAAATGCTGGGGGCGCTCCACATCACCTTTCCCATGGACAACATAATCAGGGATTTCAATGCCCACCGGAATCACATATTCATCGTTCATTTCCTGGTATGGTTTGGCGGTCTCACCATGCTTGCCCTTGTTTACAGGGCAATGAGGGAGGTATGCCTGGAAAAAGAGGCGGCAAGGGAGGAGATTGCCAAAAGGGAGCATTTTCTCCGCACCCTCATAAACGCCATTCCTGACCCGGTGTGCTACAAGGACAGGGAGGGCAGATGGCTGGAGACCAACAGGAAGAACCTGGAGCTGTTCCAGCTTGAAGACATTGACTATTACGGCAAACGGGACTCAGAGCTTGCCGAGCTGACCCATCCGGTCCTCAAGGAGTGCATGCAGGGGTGTGAAAAGAGCGACAGGATGACCCTGGAGAACGGGACCATAAGCCGTTTTGACGAGATGTTGACCATGCCCGACGGCACCATAAAGATATTCGATGTTATGAAGGTGCCCATACACGACAGTTCAGGGGCCAGGACAGGCATACTGGTGGTTGCACGGGACATTACCTCAAGGAAACAGTTAGAGGCACAACTGCAACAGTCCCAGAAGATGGAGGCGGTGGGAGTGCTGGCAGGAGGTGTGGCACATGACCTCAACAATATCATCCAGACCATCATGGGGGCCGCAGGCCTTGCCATTATGAAACTTGACCCCTCCCACCCTGCCTACAGATATGTAAATCAGATCGACGAGTCGTGCGAAAGGGCAGCGGCAATAATCAGACAGCTCCTGATCTTCAGCCGACGACACGAATTCTCCCCTGAGTTGCTGAATATCAACAGTGTCACCAGCGATATCATGAAGATGCTCAGGCGTCTCATTGGTGAAGACATAAATGTAGAGACCGATTTTGACCCAGACATACGCATGATAATGGCTGACCGTGGCAGCATCGAGCAGATAATCATGAACATAGTGGTAAATGCCAGGGATGCAATGCCTGATGGCGGAACCATTACCATAAAGACCGAAAACTATACGGCAAACGCCCAGGACATGGAACACCACCCGGACATCAAGGAGGGTGAATACTGCTGCCTGTCCATATCTGATACAGGTACAGGCATAAGTGAGGATATAATCACCAGGATATTCGACCCGTTCTTCACCACCAAGGGGGTTGGGAAGGGCACTGGACTCGGGCTTTCCACAGTGTACGGAATCGTGTCCAAACACAGGGGATGGATAGACCTTGAAAGTCAGGTTGGTGTGGGCACCACCTTCAGGATATACCTGCCTGTGGCAAGGCCAGACGATAATGATGAAAAATCCGGCATGGATCAGGCAGGAGAACCCAAGGACAAACTCAGAGGCAGGGGGGAACGCATACTCGTGGTGGAAGACGATGAGGATATCCGCAGGGTGGTCACGGAGATGCTCAGTTCCATAGGTTACTCTGCAACCGCAGTGGCAACTGGCGAAGACGCCCTGAGACTCATCGAGCAGGGAGGTGAAAAATTCGATGTCATGCTGGTTGACATGGTGCTCCCTGGCATGAAGGGCCTTGATCTGGTGCGCATGATCAGCCACAGGAATGACCTGCCAGGCGTAATACTTAACAGTGGTTATACTGATGAACGGGCTGACATCTCAAATCTGCATGACGAATATATCAGGTTTATTGCCAAACCCTATGAGTTCAAGGAACTGCTCAAGCTAATAAGGGATGTCCTGGACGAAAAGAAGATTTGAAGTTGAATGTCTGCGGCATCATCCACTTCAAATGCCTGACAGGAAAGCAGGGCGCAGGGAAGGACCTGGCACTGCAGATGCCTTGACGGGGACCAGTAATAAAAGTATTTTTTACCTGAATTGAGCGTTTCAAATCATGTGAAATCTTGTTTTATATTTAATTACAGTAAGTTAATATTATTTTTTGTAAAATTACCTGTCACACAACGGGTTTGCTGTAACTGTTTTGCTTTCTACATAATTTGAAACCGCTGCGGGATTCCCAATTTCGCATGACCTGCTGTGCTGTAGGATACTTGAAGTACAACAGTACGTCTGCGTATCCTCCGCCTTGCATCTCATGCAAACTTGGGAATCGCTCAATTCAGGTTTTAACCAGTTTCAGGTGTCCGCCAGTGCGGATGAAAAGGGAACCCGGTGCAAGTCCGGGACGGGCCCGCCGCTGTGACCCTGCCGCAGCCGTTATCTGCATACGGCCTGCGGGAAAACCCCGACAGCCATTGTGCGCCACTGTGGACCGGTTCCATGGGAAGGCCGCTGATCGAGGGCGGGGAAGTCAGAAGACCTGCCTGGAACTTGGAGACCTGCAGACAGTGGCATGTCTGCAGGCAACAGACAGCACTCCGGGATGAGAAAAGGGCAATCCTGGATCAATTAAAAGATTGGTCCGGGATTTTTTGTTTGAAATCAACGCATCCCGGGCCGTGGGAAAAGGAGGACGTTTTTATGAGATTCAAATCAACCCTGCTCACGGCAACCGCTGTGATGGTGCTGGTAATGTTTGGAGCCGGGCTCGCCACCGCCTCTGAGCACAAGCGTACACACAAAAATGCCATTGTGCTTGCCATGTTCGGCACCACAGTGGAACCTGCCCTCAAGGGGCTCCTGAACATCAGGGAGGAGATCAACAAGGCATATCCGGGCACACCGGTACGCATAGCCTTCACCTCAAACATCATCCGCAGGATATGGCAGAAACGCGCCAAGGACCCTGGATACAGGCAGGCTCACAGGAACGTGCCGGCAGACATCCTGCACGTACAGGGGCCGCTTGCCACCATTGCCAACCTTCAGGACATGGGATATGACACCATTGTGGTACAACCAACCCATATCGCACCGGCAGAGGAATACCTGGACCTGTGCGAGTATGTACGTGGTCTGAACTCCATCAAGACCATAAAGGCAAGGTTCATGCCCTTTCACAAACTGGTGGTGGGCCGCCCTGCCCTTGGAACCTTTGGCCCCAGGCATCCATACGAGAAGGACATAAAGGCAGTGGTAAAGGCCCTTGCCTCTGATGCAGCCCTTGCCAAAAAAGAACACGCAGCCCTTGTCTACATGGGCCACGGCAACGACTACTTCCCGTCTGGCGGCTCATACCTCCAGTTCGAGGAGGAGATGCGCAAGGCGTATCCTGACGTAATGACCTTTATTGGTACGGTTGAAGGATTCCCCGGTCTTGATGATCTCATGGCAAAGCTCAAACACGCTGGCATAAAGAAGGTGGTTCTCAAACCCATGATGGTGGTGGCAGGAGACCATGCCATGAACGATATGGCAGGGCCAGATCCTGATTCATGGAAATCGGTAATGACCAAGGCGGGTATCAAGGTGGTGCCCATACTGCACGGCCTTGGGGAACAGGATGCCTTTGCACAGATATTTGTAAAGCATGCAGCAGATGCGGCTGCTGACAACGGTATCAAACTGCAGTAACAGGCTTTTATTCCATACCAGATAACAGGGGGCAGGCCCGAACCTGCCCCTGCAATCGTCAAGTTTCCCTACAATCTATATGACCAACACCCCTGCCGGCACGCGCAGTCATAGACTAAAGACCGTGTTGCCTGCCATGATACTGATGTTCCTGCTCCTTGTAGCAGTGGTGGTGTCTGCCCACATGGGCTTTATGAAGATACCTGTCAGAGACGTACTGGACATCATTGCAGACCTGCTATCAGGCAACAGGAACCAGGGCATTGATCCGGTAATGTACACGGTGGTTGCTGACATAAGGCTTCCCAGGATAATGGCCGCTGTACTCGTGGGCGGCACGCTTGCCGTTTGCGGCACGGTATTCCAGGCCATTCTCCTGAACCCGCTGGCAGACCCCTACACCCTGGGCATCTCCTCAGGTGCTGCCTTTGGCGCATCCTTGGTCATAGTGCTACAGGTCATGGGCCTGGCACTGCCTGACCTGTTCACAGTACCGCTCTTTGCCTTTGCCGGTGCTACTGGCACCATGTTCCTGGTCCTCGCCCTGGCCTCCGGAGGATCGGCCCGGCTCTCATCCACAAGCCTTATACTCTCAGGTGTGATCGTGTCATCCATACTCTCTGCAGCCATAGGCTTCCTCAAGTTCCTTGCTGACGAACAGGTTGGCATCATCATATTCTGGCTCATGGGCTCGCTCTCCGGGGCCTCATGGGACAACATACTCATGCTCGGGCCGGCTGCAATGGCTGGTATGTGCGTTGCCCTGTTTTACAGCAGAGACCTGAACATAATGTCCACTGGCGAGCGCACGGCCATTACCCTCGGGGTGAATACTACTGCTCTGCGCTACATACTCCTTGTCACATGCTCACTGCTGACTGCACTGTGTGTGGCCGTATCAGGGATCATAGGGTTTGTCGGGCTCATCGTACCCCACATGCTGCGATACGTTGCCGGACCTGACAACAGGTGGCTTATCATTCTGAGTTTTCCTGCAGGCGCCCTGCTGCTTCTCTGTGCAGATACTGTGACAAGGGCGGTGCTGCCGGTGGAGGTGCCCATAGGCGTGCTGACCGCACTCATAGGCGGGCCGGTTTTCTGCTGGATATTCAGAAAGAGACAGATGGATTATGACACTGCTTCATAACAGCCAACATACGGTATGGAGACTGCGAGGGGTCAGCTTCAGATACGGCCGTGGCCCTGATATCCTGAAGCACGTGGACCTTGAACTCACAGGGGGAAAGGTCTACGGCATCCTCGGCCCAAACGGGAGCGGCAAGACGACACTGCTATACCTGCTGTGCGGACTGAACAGCCCAACAGCAGGAGAGGTGGAGTTTCTTGGCACTGGCATTGACAGATACACCAAACGGGAAATCGCAAAGAGGGTTGCAATGGTGCCCCAGGACTTTCAGATGCGCTTCGCCTTTACTGTAAGGCAGGCAGTGGAGATGGGCAGGCATCCCCACACCCCCCGGTTCTCCAGTCTCTCTCCTGAAGAGATACAACTGGTCCGTGACGTAATGCAGGAACTCGACATACTGGCCCTTTCGCACCGGCCGGTCACAATGCTCTCAGGAGGCGAAAAACAGAGAGTGGCAGCGGCCAGGGCACTGGTACAGGCAGGTGATGCCCTGCTCCTTGACGAGGCCACCTCCAACCTGGACATATTTCACAGCCTCTCCATACTGAATGTTGTCAAAAAAAGGGCAGTCGACCACAATCTCACAGTGGTTGCTGCAGTACATGACATCAATCTGGCCACACCCTTCTGCGACCAGTTCATATTCCTGCATAAGGGCAAAGTGGCAGCCCTGGGACCGCCTGCCCGTGTCCTGACCCATGATCTCTTGCAGAAGATATATGGCGTGGAGGCAAGGGTTTGGTACGACGAGTTTACCAGCGCACCCACCGTAAGCTTCAGGATGGGAGGGTGTCCGGAAACAGGGGACATGATGGGGGCCGACACCATTGGGCCCCAGGGAGAAGACACTCATGCATAGCTCAGTGACAGAAAGAGAGATACAGGACAGTGAATACGGCTTCAGGTCAGGACTATCCCGGCTTGACCGGGCTGCATGCACTGTGGCACTAATATTTATATTTACAGCAGGTGCTGTGGCCCCTGCGTGGTGCGCGCAGGTACTCAAAGACAGTGACGGCAGAACCATTACCATCACCCACCCGTTCAAACGCATCATATCGCTCTACGCAGCCCATACACAAAACCTTCATCACCTGGGCCTCACGTCCCAGGTCATAGCGGTATCACGCAGTGACAGGCTCTATCCCCATGTCCCAAGGTTAAGCTTCAGGGATGATCCCGAACGATTTCTTGCCCTGAAACCTGATCTGGTCCTGATTCGGCCAATGCTTAGCAGGGCCCACCCTGCAATGGTGAAACGCCTTGAGGAAAGCGGGGTGACAGTGGTCTCCCTGCAGCCGGTATGTGTAAAAGAGATGTTTGGCTACTGGAAGGACCTGGGCATGCTCACTGGCAGGGAGCATGAGGCCAAACAGATGATAGAGACCTTCAAGCAAAAGGTGCGGGAAATCAGCAAAAAGGTGGCCTCCATACCTGAAGACAAACGCAAGAGGGTCTACTTTGAGTCAATTCACAGCAAGATGAAGACCTTTGCCCCATCCTCCATGGCCATATTTGCACTGGAAACCGCTGGCGGAATCAATATTGCTGCAGACGCGAAACAGGTGAGAAACACAAACATTGCATACTATGGAAAGGAGAGGATACTGTCCAAGGCAGACGAGATAGACGTGTACCTTGCACAGCGCGGACGCATGAACCCTGTCACAGTGGAGGAAATCGTCAGCACACCTGGTTTTCAGGTGATAAAGGCCATAAGAGAGGGCCAGGTCTTCCTCATCAGGGAGGCACTGGTTTCAAGGCCTGTTCCTGACCTGACAGCAGGCATGGAGAAGATATATCAGTTACTCTACGGCACCCCTTCCAAGGGAGAAAAACTTGGCAATTAGACCAACACTGATCATTGCAGGGACTTCAAGCGGATGCGGCAAGACCACAGTGAGCCTGGGCCTCATGGCTGCATTTGGCACACGGGGGCTTGACGTGCGGCCATTCAAGTGCGGCCCGGACTTCATAGACCCCACACTGCACACCATGATCACCAAACGCCGGTCGCCCAACCTGGACATCAGGATGTGCGGTAATGACCATGTGCAGGCCACCTTCTGGAGAAAGGCCGCAGCAGGCCCTGAAGGCATCAACATCATAGAGGGGGTCATGGGCATGTTCGACGGCGGACAGGGCTCTGCCGCTGCCCTGGCCTCGTGCCTGAAGGTGCCTGTACTGCTGGTTGTGGACATATCTTCAGCAGCGGAGAGCGTGGCAGCCACGGTACACGGCTTTGAGACCCTTGATCCTGGGGTAGAAATAGGGGCCGTTGTGCTCAACAGGGCGGCAAGTCCCCGCCATGCCGCCCTGGCGCAAGGGGCCGTTGAGACACACTGCCGGGCAAGGGTGGCAGGCGTGTTGCCGAGAGACCTCTCCATCACCATCCCCTCCAGACACCTTGGCCTTGAGATGGGGGATGAAAATCCCCTTGATGCCAACGGGATTGAAAGGCTCGCTGAACTCATGGAGCAGAACCTTGACCTGGACATGGTCTGCGCTGTGGCACAAACGGCATCAACTGTCAGGCCGGCAGCAGGAGATACAATTGAACGGGTAAACACGTGGTGCAGGGACAGGGCCAGGGTAAGGATAGCTGTTGCAAGAGACGAGGCCTTCTGCTTCTACTACCAGGACAACCTTGAGCTGCTACAGGCGGCAGGCGCCGAGACGGTGGAGTTCAGCCCGGTTCATGACACTGCCCTGCCGGACCGCATACACGGTATTTACCTTGGAGGAGGCTACCCTGAGCTTCATGCAGGCCCCCTGTCAAAAAACGGTCCGATGCTGAAACAGATAGCCGCCTTCTGCAGACAGGGAGGCCCTGTCCTTGCCGAATGTGGTGGTTTCATGTACCTGACCAGGTCCATTACCTGCACCTCAGGACATACCTTTGAAATGGCAGGGGTCTTTCCATTCAGATGCCACATGAAGAGCAGGCTCAGACGCCTTGGCTACAGGCAGCCCCTGCTATGTCGTGACACCATCCTGGGGCCAAGGGGTCAGAAACTTTATGGTCATGAGTTTCACTACTCTGACATCCATGCAGCAGATGGGGAGAAAGACCGACTGAAAATGGCATTTGAAATGGAAGGCGGAAGGATGGAGGGTTATCAGATATACAATACACTTGCCGGCTACATCCACCTGCATTGGGGCAGGACTCCGGAAGCAGCGATGAATTTTGCAGATTCCTGCAGGAGATACGCCAGGTTACAGGGGGAAAACACATGGTGAACATACTCCGGATAGCTCCTGATCGCATAGAGGCAGAGAGCTTCAGGATAATTGACGCCCGCATAGAGGCAATGAGAAGGCAGGATGACGCACCAGTACCGGATTTCAGCCTGGCAGAGTACCAGGTTGTAAGGCGTATGATCCATGCCACAGGGGACTTTGATTTTCTTCACACTGTACGGTTCAGGAACAGGGCCGTTGAGGCAGGCATTGACGCCATCCGTTCAGGCAGAAATATCCTTGTGGATGTCAACATGGCTGCCGTGGGCATATCCGCTGGCATTGCAAAACGTTTTGGTTGCAGGGTCGTTTGCCGCATTGGTGAACCTGAGACTGCAGATCTTGCAGAAAGAGCGGGAATGACCAGATCAGAGGCGGCATTTACAAGGGCCGCTGAAGACAACATAGGCATTGTGGCAGTGGGCAATGCGCCAACAGCCCTTCTGGGAATCATGAAACTTATAGAGTCAGGACGGATGTCACCTGATCTTGTGGTGGGAGTGCCCGTAGGTTTTGTCAATGCGGCAGAATCAAAGGAACTGCTCATGGAAAAGGACTATGCGTTCATCACTGCGCTTGGCAACAAGGGGGGCACACCTGTTGCCGTTGCCGCCATAAACGCACTGCTGAGACTTGCCTGAGGGTAAGAAATTTGAAGCAAAGGGGAAAGAGACTCAGATCAGGCTTTACCACAGGGGCGTGCGCAGCCGCTGCCTCCAAGGCGGCACTCCTGCTCATTACAGGTGGCGTTCCGGTCCATGAGGTGGAGATACCGTTTCCAGACGGCACGCGGCACAGCTTCAGGCTGCACACATGCAGGCCCGTGGCCCATGGTCCTGCCGGGGACATCGTGTCTGCACGGGCATCTGTGATCAAGGATGCCGGAGACGATCCGGACGTTACCAACGGGGCAGAGATAATAGTGGAGGCAAGGTTTTTGTCCCGCACCGGAGAGGGTGATGAGACCGTGGTGCTAAGGGCAGGAGACGGGGTTGGCACGGTTACAAGACCCGGCCTGCCGGTGCCACCAGGAAGGCCTGCCATAAATCCCGGGCCAGTCAGGATGATCAGGGCCGCTGTTCAGGAGGTACTGGACAACTGTTCCCCCTCCCCTGCAACAGCTGATCAGGGAGGGACGGTTGAAATAACCATATCAGTGAAGGATGGGGAGCTGCTTGCGGAAAAGACGCTCAACAGGCGGCTTGGCATCAGGGGCGGCATCTCCATACTTGGAACCACAGGCATCGTACAGCCTGTATCTGCCAAGGCATGGACAGATACCATTGATGCATCCATGAATGTTGCCAGGGCAGCAGGCATTGAAGAGGTACTGCTGTCCACGGGACGCACTTCAGAGAGATGTGTGCAGGAACTGCTGCACCTGCCAGAAGAGGCACAGGTAATGATGGGAGACTATCTGTCCTATGCCCTGAGGGCTGCAGGCAGACACAATTTTTCCAGAATACATCTTGCAGGCATGTGGGCAAAGGTGCTGAAGGCCGCACTTGAGATCCCTCAGACACATGTACGAAACGGAGCACTCGAGATGAAACAGGCGGTGCGGCTGCTGCGATCAATGGGGCTTGATCCGGAAGAGGCGATGCTGCTCCAACAGGCCAATACGGCAAGGGAAATTTTTCAGAGGCTCAGGGAGAATGACCATCATGAACTGATCAGGGCCGTATGCAACAGGGCACGCCAGTTTGCCATGAAAGAATCCGGCCTGCCTGTAACCCTCTATCTCGTCACATCAGAAGAGGGTGTGGTGGAGATCGTTGGTCAGTACTCCCGGGACAGTTAGGCATACTACAGGACATATTGGGCAGATGGCGTCTTTTCCTGCCTTCAAAGCCCATTGGTTACAATCATCTGCCGGTGATATATTTGCTCGCTACCAAGACCATGGGAAAAGGCACCATCTGCCCATGTCCGGTGATTATGTATTTCGGTTGTCATGTAATATGGACAGTTGGACATGGAGAAACAGCATATTCATACAGTTGAACTTATAGGTATTTCAGGGGCTGAACCAGACCGGCACGGGCTACATGCCCTGTCAGGGTGCCATGTGGCAGCGGCATCCCGCAGGTACTGGGCCATAGCCCGCAACCTGGGCCTTGAGGCAATTCCCATTACCCCTGTATCAGAGATGCTGGATCAGGTGGAAGATGCCTTGGAACACGGCAATGTGGCAGTGCTTGCCTCTGGAGACCCGCTGTTTTTTGGTATCGGCAAGACCATAATAGAGCGCTTCGGGCCGGATTGCGTAAATATCCACCCTGCCCTTTCAAGCATGCAGCACGCATGTGCCAGGTTCAAAATCCCATGGGATGACATGGAGTTCCTGAGCCTTCACGGCAGGGCCATGGAAGATGTGGCAGGCACCGTACTAAGAAACCGGAAGACTCTGATATTCACGGACCACAGGAACGGTCCTGATGCCATAGCCAGGCTACTTGTCCTGAGGCTGTCGTGTTGCAGAGGCACGGAATGCCCTGAAATAACAGTACACGTGGCTGAAAATCTGGGGCTTCCGGAAGAGAGGCTTGTCAGCGGCACGCCTGAGGAGATAGCCTCCTGCTCTTTTGCCCCCCTGAACATCATGATGGTGATTGTGGGTAATGCCACAGAGGGCCAGTCATCAGAAGCGCAAAGACCTCTGCTCGGCCTCACAGAAGACGAGATAGCCCACTGGCGCGGCCTGATCACAAAAGACGAGATAAGGGCAGTGGCACTGCACAGGCTCAGGTTACCTGAAAGAGGATGCCTCTGGGATGTGGGAGCAGGTAGTGGCTCTGTATCAATAGAGGCTGCAGGACTGTCAAAAAGACTATGCATATACAGTATCGAAAAGGATGAGAGACAACAACTTAATATAATAAAAAATATCAGAAAATTCGGGTATTGGAACATAAACCTCATAAAGGGTGAAGCCCCTGCAATCCTGCTGTCCCTTCCTGTTCCTAACAGGATATTCATCGGGGGAAGCGGGGGGAAGATAAATGAGATCATAGAGATATGTGCTGAACGTCTTGTCAGAGGCGGCCGCATGGTGCTGAACGCCGTACAGTCAGAAACTGCTCAGCTTGCCCCGGAGGCCATGAAACAGGCAGGGCTCACGGTATTCGAGACCAGGCTTTGGTTCGAAAGGACTGACACAAAAGGCACAACCAGGAAATTCAACCCCATAACCGTAATTACTGGAATGAAATGACAGAACTGAACACTACAGGCAGGCTCTACATAGTGGGAGTGGGGCCAGGAGACCCTGATCTGATGACATACAGGGCCGTGAAGATACTGGACAAGGTGCCGGTGATTCTTGCACCCAAAGGCTCAAGACAGGGCAACAGCAATGCCCTTGCCACTGTTAAGGCACAGGTGGACCTCTCCTGCAAGGACATCCTGGAACTTCACTTTCCCATGAAAAAGGTCTATGCCTCAAAAGGCGTGGACCAGGACGTGGAGGTGGTAAAGGCGTGGAACCGTGCTGCCGCAGAGGTCCTCTCCCGCATTGACAGGGGTATGGATGTGGCATTTCCCACCATTGGAGATCCTGCCATCTACTCCACTGCATTCTACCTGTTGTCCACCCTGTGCAGAAACAGGCCAGACATGAAGGTGACAGTGATACCCGGGATATCCGCCATGTCCGCCTGCTCGGCCGCTGCGGTACAGCCCCTTGGCCTTGGAGATGAACTGATAACCGTGGTCCCTGCCGCATTTGAGCGCAAGGACCTGAGAAACATACTGGAGCAGTCTGACACCACCGTACTGATGAAGGTACACAGGAGCATGGAACGGCTTGTGAAACTCATAGACGAGGCAGGACTCCTTGCAAACGCTGTACTTATAGAGAGATGCGGGCTTCCTGACCAGCACATATACCAGGACATAAGAGATGCGGTTGGAAGGGATATCCACTACTTTTCAACCATGATAGTGAGCAGAAACTCCCATATCACCACTGCTGAAACTCACACAGGCCATAAAAACGAATGTGCCATAACTGGCGTTCTTGCGCCAGATCACAGGAGAGCCTGATGGACAAACAGGAGAACCCCGTTTACTTTATAGGGGCAGGCCCTGGAGATCCTGAACTCATCACCCTCAGGGGCAGGAAACTGCTGGACCGTGCTGACACGGTGATCTACGCAGGGAGCCTTGTCAACCCCCGGTTGCTTCATGGACTCCAGGCAGATATTCATGACTCATCCGGCCTGGACCTCGAGGCCATCATCGACCTCATGGCTCATGCACACAGCGCAGGAAAGATGGTGGTCAGGCTTCACACCGGTGATCCGTGCCTGTACGGTGCCATACGGGAGCAGATGCAAAGACTTGCAGCCCTTGGAATCCCGTTCGAGGTGGTTCCTGGCGTAAGCTCTGCAATGGCTGCAGCGGCAACCCTGAAGGCAGAGCTTACTGTGCCAGAGGTTACCCAGACGGTCATATTTACGAGGCAGGCTGGCAGGACACCTGTGCCTGCTGCCGAGTCCCTCAGGAACCTCGCTGCCGCAAGGGCAAGCATGTGCATCTTCCTAAGCGTATCCGCCATCGACAGGGTGGTCTCTGAGCTGATCGCAGGGGGCTATCCCGCAGACACACCTGCCGCAGTGGTTGAAAAGGCCACGTGGCCAGAGGAACGGGTACTCAGGGGCACACTTGAGACCATTGCGGCAAAGGTACAGGGGGCAGGTATCCGCAAAACCGCCATAATCATAGTTGGAAGGGCCCTGGGGCAGGAAGATGATACAGAGTCCATGCTTTACCACAGAGACTTCAGCCACGGGTTCAGAAAATCCTGACCGGGAAGATATGCCTGCAGGGCCATGACCTCCGCACCATACTGCACGACACCTATACGGCAGATGCCTTTGCCAGTTGCTTCTGCATTTCAGGTATCTTAATGAAGACAAACATACTTTATATCACAGAGGGTGGAGGGAGGCTGGCCCAGAAGATATCGAGCCGGCTATCTGAGACCAGCACTGTCACCGAGTGCAGGGAGCACCTTGCCGATATTGTCACAAGGGCATGGGAGAGATACGACTCCCTGGTGTTCATCATGGCCACAGGGATCGTGGTGAGGGTCATTGCCCCGCTACTGAAGGACAAGCACTCTGATCCGGCGGTTGTGGTGTGTGACGAACGGGGTAACTTTGCCATATCCCTGCTATCAGGCCATGTGGGCGGTGCAAACCGCCTTGCAGAAAAGATCGCTGCAGTAACAGGCGGTCAGCCTGTAATCACAACGGCATCAGACGTGCTGGGACACACGGCCCTTGACCTGTGGGCAGAAAAGCTGCGCCTCGTGGTGGCAGACCCTGCGGCAATGAACAGGGCCATGGGAAGGCTTGTGAACAGGGGATTTGTCAGGCTCCATAGTGAGGTACCCCTGCCTGAGCTTCCACCTGACATCATAAGGGTGGAGCAGCGGGACAAGGCAGACATTGTGATTTCCTACAGGACACTTGGGGAAGAGACCGATACCGGCCACAAGGGGAAAAGAGACACCCGGTGCCTGCTGCATCCTCCTGTGCTCTCCGTGGGCATGGGGTGCAACAGGGGCACATCTGCCCAGCAGATTGGCCAGGCAATGTCTGATGCCTGCCTCGAAAACGGGCTTGCCCTGCAGTCCGTGGCCCGGATCGCCACCATAGACATCAAACGGGATGAGGCAGGGCTGATAGAATTTGCAAGGGACAGCGGGCTGAAACTGATATTTTTCACAAAGGAACAGCTAAACAGCGTTGAGGATGTATCCCACTCAGACGCCGTAATGAAGGCCACAGGGGCAAAGGGGGTATCAGAACCCGCAGCCATCCTGGCGTCTGGAAACGGCAGGCTCCTGGTAAGGAAGATGAAATGGAAAGACGTGACGACTGCAATAGCACTGGACACCTCACCGTGGTGGGAACAGGCCCAGGGGCAGCAGACCTGGTGACTCCGCGGGCTGCCCGGGCCATAAGGGCTGCAGAGGTTATTGCGGGCTACAAGACATATCTTGAACTGGCAGGGGATTTCATATCAGACAGCCAGGAGATACTCTCCTCATCCATGATGCAGGAGGTACAGAGGTGCAGACAGGCCATTGATGCCGCATGCCAGGGCAGGCGTGTGGCCCTTATATGCGGAGGAGACCCTGGCATATATGCCATGGCGGGCCTGGTCTTCGAGCTTGCCCGCCGGGCAGTACAGGATGGCGGCACCATGCCGTGCATAGAGGTGATCCCGGGCATACCCGCGCTCAGTGCCTGTGCAGCCATCCTCGGGGCACCGCTCATGCATGACTTTGCCGCAATAAGCCTCTCTGACCTGCTAACGCCGTGGGAACTCATTGAAAAACGCCTGCACGCTGCTGCCTCTGCAGATTTTGTGATGGTGATCTACAACCCCAAATCAAAAAAACGTACCACACAGATTGCCAGGGCACGGGACATACTCCTCAACTACCGCAGTGCTGATACACCTGTTGGTATCGTCTCAGCAGCCACGCGAGAGGCGGAATCAGTGGAGATCACCACCCTGGACAAAATGCTTGACGCCAACATCAACATGCAGTCCACTGTGATAGTGGGCAACTCAAACACCTTTGCATGGAATAACCGCATGGTTACCCCAAGGGGTTATAGCGGCAAGTACAACCTTGGGTAACACCCACTATTATAACGGATTATTGGGAGGTTATGTCAATCAGTTAATGTTTGATATTATATAGCGGGACGCCTGCTTGTCATCGTCTGTGCACATAGAACCGGTACAGGTCCCTGAACAGCCGCACTCATTAGCCTTTGAACGGGACGGCTGCCCCGAGGCCTGGGGAACAGAACAGCCCGTGCACCCCTCACAGCCACCATCCTCCTGACCCGCAAGCTGCCTCAGCACCTTGCGGATAATCCAGTAGGTAGCACCGATTACAACAACGCCAACTGATATATCCTGTATCATCATCTCTTGTGATACTCCTGTCTCACCTGATCCGCACTTCCACAAGCGTGATCCGCGGTGTGGCTTCATCAGGCTATTTTCATATGTTAAAAACCGACATGGTACAAACAAGCCTATATGGTCTGAACGAAAAGGGAAAGGGATAATTTAAAAAAATGAACGAAAGTGAACTTATTGAAAAACTGAGAAAGATAGAGGCGCTCTTTGCAGGTGCAGCAACACAGGGAGAACGCGACTCTGCGGAACTTGCGCGGGAGAAGATTCTCAGACGCCTGCGGGAAATAATGGTTGAAGACCCGCCTGTGGAGTTCAAGTTCACCTTCCCGGACCAGTGGAACCGAAGGGTGTTCATCGCCCTGCTCCGCCGGTACGACCTGCGGCCATACCGTTATCGCAGACAGCGCCACACCACTGTGATGGTAAAGGTCTCAAAGAGATTCGTGGATGAGACGCTGTGGCCGGAATTTCTGAAGTTGAGTGACCAGTTGGAACAATACATAGAAAAGACCACGGAACGCATCATCAGCGAGGTGCTGCACAAGGACAGCTCGGAAGCCGAGGTAGTGAACCGGAAGGCCATTGGGTAAAGGGCATAGGAGCGCAAGCGCAAATTCAGTCCTGTGGGTGTGGCGTCCCCCCTTTGGGTTCATACATCCTGCATGGTTCACCAGAACTCTCCCTCACAACTGCTGCGGGAATGTTCCTGCTCTTGAAACCGTAAGCCCTGCAACCGTGCGGATGGGCAGGCTCCCAGGTCACATAGTAATGCCTGCAACCGGCGCAGTTTCGCACCCCCGTGTCGGTCCCGCTCTTATGCACGTGATCTTTTTGTGACATGGGTACCTACGAACGGGCAGGCGAGATGATCTCGATGCCGGCATCCTTCAGGGCCGCATTCACGGCCCGCTGGTTAAAGGTGTTCACCCTGAGATGCAGCAGCGGCCCCTTGCCATCCTCTGACTCCTCCCTTACCACACGGGTAAGAATGACCCCGTTCCGGGCCAGTACCGTTGCCACCTGCCCAATGAGATCCGGGGCCTCTCCGGCCCGGATGGTAATCAGGAGACTCCCCTTTTCTCCAAGCCCGAACAGGCTTCCGTAGGCCCTCATGAGGTCCCGTATGGAAAATATCCCCTCCAGCACCCTGTCCCTGCCAACCACTGGCAGGGCCCCCACATTTGATTTCATGAGCAGGATCAGGGCATCGTCAAGTGTGGACTCAAGGCCAAGGACATTAACGGCCTCTGACATGATGGCCTTTACTGTTGTATGGCTTACCTTTCTCATGATGCGGTCACGCTCCTCCGCGGAGGCAACGGATGAGGGAAGTGCGGAACGTATGTCCCTGTCCGTGACCATGCCCTGGAGCCGTCCGGAGCTGTCGGTAACAGGCAGATGTCTGAAGTCCCTGTCCCTAAGAATGCGATAAGCATCGAGTATAAGCACGTCCGGATCAATGGATACTGGATTACTGGTCATATACTTGGTTACAAACATCGCTATCAGCCTCTTGTAAAATTCATGATTATTTCGTACCGGGTTGAAACGTCACCGGCATGCTTTGACATCAGACCACCAGAGAGAGACCGCCGAGATAGGTCTCCACACTCGCGGCCAGGGCCTCAGGCACATAGCCGCCCTCAAGGATGGAGAGCACCCGTCCGTCAGTGAACCTGTCAGCCCAGTTGGCAATGGTGGTGCCAAGCCGTCCATAGACCACTGTGGTCCAGTCAAGGCCCGACATGTCATCCCGGCCATGGGCATCAAAGCCTGCGGCAATGATGATGCACTCGGGCCGGAACTGCTCCACAGCAGGGGTGATCTTCTCAGCCAGGGCCTGCAGAACCAGATCGTCACCTGCGCCAGGGGGCAGAGGGACGTTGAGTGTAAAGCCCTTGCCCGGGCCTGTACCCTGCTCGTAGTCCCACCCGGTGCCAGGAAAGCTGAATGTGGGGTGCTCATGCATGCTCACGTACATCACCCCCGGGTCCTCATCAAATATCTCCTGGATACCGTTTCCATGGTGCGCGTCAAAGTCAAATATCAGTATACGCTCCCTGCCATATGTGGCCTGCCAGTACTTAGCGGCAACGGCCACATTATTGAAGAAACAGAAACCAAGGGGAAGTCCTGCCTCTGCATGATGGCCCGGAGGCCTTACCGAACAGAACACGAGGTCGGACTTGCTGGCCTCTATTAGTTCGATCCCGGTGATTCCCGCACCTGCTGACAGGAACGCTATCTCCCATGTCTCGTAGCATATCCGGTTGTCGCTGTGCCCAAAGTACTCCCGGCCGCTGAGACACGCGTCTTCGAAACGCAGCAGATAATCGTCGTCGTGCACTGCAAGGATGTCCTCCCTTGAGGCAGCAACAGGCGCCACCTCCACAATGGTAGGGGCAAGCGGACCCTCGGAGAGTTTTCTGGCTATGGCCTTGAGTCTCTCAGGCTGTTCAGGATGGTCCTCACCGCCTGTGTCGTGGTGCAGGTACTCCAAAGAGGTTACCTGATGTATGGTCTTGAAAGTTGGCATGTAAACAGATTGTTTCCTGAATTGAGCGTGTTTGTTTGGTAGCGATTGTCGAATATCTTCTGAGCCACCTACTTATTGGCAACTCACCCTTTGACTTTTCATATTCAGTTAAGTATCCTGCCTGGCTGGAAAAGTAAAGAAGCTTGTTGCGCTGGACGCTACACTGCAGGAGTGCAACATCAAAGTCTGGTGAGGAGATAACAAATCAATCATGGCTACTACTGTTATTATCGGTACCCAGTGGGGGGATGAAGGAAAGGGCAAGATTGTTGACCTGCTGACAGGTCATGCTGACGTAATCGTACGCTTTCAGGGGGGGAACAATGCCGGGCACACCCTTGTGGTTGACGGGAAACAGCACATCTTCCACCTTATCCCGTCTGGAATACTGTACGGAAACAAACTCTGCCTCATAGGAAACGGCGTGGTCCTGGACCCTGAGGTGCTTCTGAACGAGATGCAGGAGCTTGCTGCAAACGGCCTGACCATAAACCCGGAACTTCTGAGGATCAGCCTCAATACCCATCTCATAATGCCCTACCACAGGGCTATGGACCATGCCAGGGAGGCAGCCAAGGCAAAGGGCAAGAAGATAGGCACCACCGGCAGGGGCATTGGTCCTTGTTACGAGGACAAGATCGTCAGAAACGGCATAAAGATAGCCGACCTGCTGGACCCTCAACTCTTCAGAGAAAAACTCGAGGACAACCTGAAGTACAAGAACTTCCTGTTCAAAGAGCTGTTTGGCACTGAAACCATCGATGTTGACGAGGTATATGGAAAGTATCAGGAGTATGCTGAAAAGCTGGAACCTTTTGCGGCAAATGTATCCATCCTGATAGATGAGGCGCGCAAAGCCGGAAAAAACATCCTGTTTGAAGGGGCCCAGGGCACGCAACTTGACATAGATCACGGCACCTATCCCTTTGTCACAAGCTCCAACACCATTGCAGGCGGGGCGTGCTGCGGTGCGGGTATTGGCCCCAGCAAGATCGACCATACCCTTGGAATCTGCAAGGCATATACCACCCGGGTGGGCGAAGGGCCGTTTCCAACCGAACTCTTTGACGAGACCGGAGACCAGCTCCAGCGCCAGGGTGTGGAGTTCGGGGCAACCACTGGCAGGAAGCGGCGCTGCGGCTGGCTGGACGGGGTGGTGCTGAAGGAAGCCGTGCGCCTTAATGGACTTGACGGCCTGGTGGTAACCAAGCTTGATGTGATGAGTGGTGTGAAAGATCCCAAGATATGCACTGCCTATGACGTAAACGGCACAAAGTTCGACTACATGCCCCCCAACATACGCCAGGCCCAGGCGGCAAGGCCTGTGTACATGGATGTTGACGGCTGGGACGACGACATCACTGGTGCAACCTCCCTCGATGATCTTCCCCCCAAGGTAAGGGACTACCTGAAGGCAATGGAGGATGTGGCAGGGATTCCCATTGCCATTGTATCGGTAGGGCCTGGCAGGGAACAGACCATCCTCATAGACAACCCCTTTGAAAGGGATTGAAGGGACTCAATCAAGAGACAGAGGCGTGCTGCTGCGCGGACAGGCTGGTAACACAATTACCCTGGTCCGCGCGTTTACGCTTTAAAGAGTGCCTGTGCTGGCGCGAACCCATCCCATGACCGGACCTCCCCCTGAAATATCCACAGCGGACTGGAGCGACTGGCGGTGGCAGGTGAAAAACCGCCTGACAACACCTGGGCAACTGGCATCCTTCTTAAAGATCATGGACCTGCCCCAGAACCTGAGGCGTGTGCTTGATCTATATCCGTGGGGGTCCACTCCGTATTACCTGTCCCTTGTTGACCGGGATGCCCAGTCTGATCCAATTGCCCTTCAGTGCATACCCCGGGAAGAGGAGATCACCTTCTCTCTGCCAGGATCAGACCCTGATCCGCTGGCAGAGCGTGCCAACAGCCCCTGCCCCGGCCTTCTGCACAGGTACAGGGACAGGGTGCTGGTGCTTGCCACCGGGACCTGCTATTCGTACTGCAGACACTGCAACAGGAAACGCAACTGGAAAACGCCTGATCTCACCCTGTCTGAGACTGATATCCAGCGCATGGTGAGGTACATATCTGCCCACCCTGAGATACGTGAGGTGATCATATCCGGCGGGGATCCGCTTACCCTGCCCCTGGAGACCCTTGACCGCATGCTCCACTGTTTCAGGGCCATTCACAATGTGGAGGTGCTGAGGCTTGGCACGCGGGTGCCTGTGGTGCTCCCAATGCGTATTACCAATGAACTTGCACTAATGCTGAAGGGGCACAGGCCCCTGTGGGTGAACACCCACTTCAATCATGCGCGGGAAATCACCACAGAGGCTGCAGATGCGTGTGACCGGCTGCTCTGTGCCGGTATTCCAGTATCCAACCACACTGTGCTGCTTCGCGGTGTCAATGACAGTTACGAGGTGCTGCACAGACTGTTCACCAGGCTAAACCGCATAATGGTAAGGCCCTACTACCTGTTCCACTGTGATGCGGTAAAAGGGACGGATCACTTCCGCACCTCCATTGACACAGGCGTCAGGCTGATGCTCAAGCTGTGGGGGGATACTGGCGGGCTGTGTCTTCCGCGTTATGTGGTGGATCTGCCCTCAGGAGGAGGAAAGGCACCGGTAATGCCCTCATTTCTCATAGACTCTGACAAAGACTGCGCAATATTCAGGACGTCAGAGGGAGGCGTGTTGAAATACAGGGGGCCCCACGGGGCTGAGGCAAGGCATGGCAGGTGACAGCACCATGACATGCCATAAGGAGCTGTCCATGATACGACTGGCCCAGTGGTCACAAGCCATGAATTGACAGTGGATGACCCTGGATGTTATCTTGCGCCATGATCATCGAAAACATCACAATGCCTGAATTTACCGAAGGGCTCAAGCAGACACGCACAGTCATAATCCCATTTGGTTCAGTGGAGGAGCATGGCAGGCACCTGCCCCTTGGGACAGATACCATACACGTGTATGAACTTGCAAAAACCGTTACGGACATCTGTCCTGTGTTCGTGGCCCCTCCGGTATGGTACGGCCTGTGCCGAAGCACCAGTCAGCATGCCGGCACTGTCACTGTATCCTCCCGCACGGTTGAGAACATGGCCGTGGAGATTGCGACATCCCTGTACGGCCACGGTCTCAGAAACTTCATACTTATATCCGGACACGCAGGAGGCACCCACATGGCGTCTCTGATAAACGCAGGGGAACGAATGCTGGACACACTTCCTGAATGCCGGGTGGCAGTCCTGTCAGTGCTTGACCTGTCTGCGGAACTGTCACCGGAACTCATAGAGACCCCTGGTGACTCCCATGCAGGAGAGGTAGAGACCTCGCTCATGCAGTATTTGCGTCCTGAATATGTCAAGGGCACAAGCCCGGAAGAGTATCCGGCGTTTCCAGGCAAGATACTTGTCAGAGACAAACTCAAGGCATGGCCTGGCGGAGTATGGGGCAACCCCGCAAAGGCATCCAGGGACAAGGGCAAGACCATTGTGAGCAAGGAGGCAATGCTGCTCTGCAAGCTCATCAAGGAACTGGAAACATTATCATGAAATGAACGTGAAACAACGCCGCACGTGGCGTTACCCCCAGTCCAAGCTACAGGACACCTCTACGGCAGGTGGCGCTTTTTTTCATACTTTTAAAGCTTACCAGTTGCCAACATTCAGAGAAGGATGTATTTGCCCGCGGCTACGACCTGAAAAAAGCGCCACCTGCCTTTGTCAATCGCTTCTGCACTGACAAATTGGTTGAATACACTATCTGCAAGGAGATATTTAATGTTCACTTACCAGAAACGCTTACCGGTTTTACTTGTCACCATACTGTTCTGTCTCGTACTGCTGCCTGCCTGTCAGAGCAGCGCCGACTCCCAGAAGGCCCCTGACTTTACCCTGCTCGACCTGCACAACAAGACAGTGAGGCTCTCAGATTTTGACGGCAAGGTGGTAATGATCAACTTCTTTGCCACATACTGTCCGCCCTGCCGGATGGAGATACCGGACTTTGTAAAACTCCAGAAAAAGTATGAAAAGGAAGGGTTTACAGTCATAGGAATCACAGTGGACGAGAACCCCACGGTGATGCTCCCGCCCTTTATGGAGCGTCTCGGCATAAACTATCCGGTGCTGCAGGCAACCAACAAGGTCCTTCGGGATTACCGAAACGTCTATGCCCTGCCCCGCACCTTCATCCTGGACAGGGAACACCACATAATCAGGGACTACACCGGCATGGTCACCGAGGAGGAGATAGAACCAATCATAAAGCAGGCCCTTGGGCTGAGATAACAGCTCCTGCCTGCAACTCTTGTCACAGGGCCTCCATGGCGTATGCCAGTGGGGGCCCTTTTTTTATGAGCGGATTGCCAAGTTTCTCAACTATGCAGAGGGAATAATTGCAGACAATCCAAGCCTGAGACCTGTAAAGAAGGCTCAGAATACTGTAAAGAATCACAGGGAACGAATAATAGCTATATGGGGGAATGATTACACAAATGCCCTTCTGAAAGGCCTAAATGGTCTATTCCAGGCAGCAAGGGTCAGAAGCCCGTAGATACAGAAATGTCCAAACCTTCATCACCATGATCTATCTCATAGCTGCCCCAGAGGACACATATTGAAATCCACATGAAACGTCAAAAAAAAACGGAAAGTAACTCTGGACGTTATACCTATGAAAAACCTGATTGACACCCCCCTGTTCTGTAATTACAATGTAAATATTACAGAATGCTGGTTTAGGAGTGATTTATGAGGGCATCTATCATAAAAATCGGGAACTCACGGGGGTTACGTCTTCCAAAGCCAATAATCGAACAGTGTGGTTTTGAAAAAGAAGTCGAGCTTGAAGTTCGTAATAACGAAGTAATTATTAGGCCCGTCAAGCGGCCTCGTTGTGATTGGGTAGAAGCATTCAAGGTAATGGCTAAAAGGGGGGATGATAAGTTAATAGAATTTCCAAATAGCGAGTGGGATGAGGAAGAGTGGGAATGGAGGTAAAGCGATTTGATGTATTTCTGGTAAGTCTTGATCCAACTGTTGGTCATGAAATAAAAAAAACTCGTCCTTGCTTGGTAATCTCCCCAGATGAAATGAATCAATATATTTCCACTATAATTATAGCGCCTATGACGACTAAAGGCAGGAATTATCCTACCAGGGTCAAATGTACTTTTAGAGGCAAAAGGGGTCAAATTGTTTTAGATCAAATAAGAACAATTGATAAAAATAGACTGGTCAAGAAACTTGGCAAGATAAGTAAAAAGACCCAGATGGAGGTACTCAAAGTTTTACAAGAAATGTTTAGCTTCTAACTTGAAATTAATAATAAAAGTAGATAGTTAAAGGCATCATAAACCGCTCAAGCTGACCGCCAGTCCGCTGGCGCTTCTTGGCTGCAGTTTAGCTCCGACATTGGAGCAATTTTTCTACTCAGGTTCTAAAAAGGGCATAATACTGTTGTTTTCCCATTTATTTCGCCGGATTTTTTTCAAAATAATATCCCTTGCCAATTAGCATTTTGGGCTGATTAAGTCACCTTTGCCTTATATATCCACCAATTGGGGCTCTGCCCCAGCCCCATGGGTTTTCAAGGCATAAAGTAGGACAAAGAATAAACAAAAAAGGGGAGCCGTATATGACTCCCTTTGAACACCTGGGCGGCCATGTCGGAATCGGCGGGCGGCAGGGCCAGATCAAAATTGTTGATCGCCTTGCCTTCGCGCTCATGCAGCCCGCATTCTATCTGCATCACCAGGATATTACGGCTCCAGCCGTTTTCTACGGTTTTGGCGGCATACCAGAGGCGGATTCCCTGGTCGTCACATTTTTCCAGAAGTGCCAGGTTGTGATACCAGGTGATTTGTGCAAGCGTCTCTTGCACTATTTTTCTGTCCGGCCAGGATTCGGCGAACTTGCGCATATACTTGAGGTTTCGGGGAGAGAGGCCGTTCATTTCCGGGAAGGCCGTTTTGAGGTCGTGCGACAGCCGGTCAATCACCTTCGCGCCCTAGCCCTCCTTTTTCTGCCGTTCCAGAATGGTTTTGCCGATGTCCCAGTACATCAGCACCATGGCCGCATTGGCCGCCATGACGACCCGCAAGCGCTCCGAACGAAGGCGATCCTTTATTTTCGCCAGGACATCGCCATAGTCGTCCGGCAGCTCACCTTTGCCAGGTGGTATCGGCATGAGCGCATCCTTGCGCTTTCGCCCCCTGGACCTGCGTGTATCAGCGAGGAGCATTCCCCGTTTGTCGCACTTGTTGCTATCAACAAAATTAGTTTGTTTATTATTTTGTATGTATACTAATAAACCTTGAAGTTTTTAAAGAGAGCAGATTAAATTACTTCGTAATTTTAATAAGTTAGCATCTTTATAAAATTGTCTGGTTTCTTTTCATTCATTTGGTTCAAAAAATACTGGTCTACCAATTTATAGCCGTTTTATACACTTAACGAACTATGGAGACGGAATAGGGAAATGCCCAATAAAATATCTACAAACAGCATTAATAACGTAATTTTAGATAGTTATCTATGTAAATATTAAAATATTTAGTTTATAAAATATTGTTTATGCGGCGAATGGGACAAACGGGGAAT